>ERZ772966.5-NODE-5-length-109090-cov-8.140845_pt1 | contig 109090 bp, 99 predicted proteins | sample MGYA00580680_ERZ772966 | MGnify/ENA primary metagenome ERZ772966 (study PRJEB29015, sample SAMEA2738055) | human oral metagenome | biome: human oral; feature: human-associated habitat; material: saliva | place: China | collected 2225 ...
CTATAGTTCTATTTTCATCTGCTATCACACTTACTCTAATATCGCCTTGTTCTAAGGTTATGGTTATTCTCATATTTTTTCCTGTTCCATCTGATAACAACTGTTGACATAATACATGTCAAGATTATACATAATGCAATTTTTTTATATTTTTGGATAAAAAGATTATTTATTTCTTTGTTACTTTCGACTTCTACTCCTGTATCTACCTTATCGAATAAAGAAAACGATTTCAATGTATTGTTGACTTCTTTGTCATAATTTATTATTCCTTTCCATTCGCCGTTAAACAAGCCTGAAATAATTTGAACTTGCTCTTTTTCTTTGTTACTTTTGATTGTATGCATACTCATCATACTATCATTTGTAAATACCGCAAATCCATATTCGGCAAGTACATTTCCTTCCTTTTCGTTTTCTCCACTTATACTTTCTGGATTTATTATTAATTTGTTATCATTTGCATATATACATGTAGGCATATATGAAATGAATATTAAAAAAATCAACACGATAAATAAAGCGATTTTGCATATATTGCTTTTACTCCGTAATCTATAAATTACACTCATCATATTCCTTTTATAACAAAAATTCTTCGACATCCAAAGACGCCGAAGAATAACTAATCTTATTTGAACTGTCCTGCGATATTTGAATCTAGCTCCTGTGCAGCAGCTAAAGTTTGCTCTATCTGCCTTGCAATTGTTTCTACGAGTTCCCTTGTCTGATTAAGACCTGGTTTAAGACCAGCAAACTGCTCTACATATGCATTAGCAGCAGCACCTTCCCAACTATCTGGTAAACTGTTTATTACGTTCTGGATCTCACCTATTAGGTTTTCAAGATTATTACCGTAATTTCTTAGGTTTAATGACGCTTGTGATAGTCCTTCAGCGTTAAGTCTGATTTGTGACATATTCCCCTCCATAAACTTAGTTAATTAACTGTATTTTTTTCAACCAGCTTCACGGGCTGGATTAAAAACTTCATTACATCACTGCTGACTCTTCCGTTTACCTTTGCATTTGATAGCATCCCCTCAAATGCACTCAGCCTTGATCTTGTATCTTTACTATTTGTCTCAACAGTATTTATAAAAGCAGTAACAGATTCACCAAGTGTATCGTGGTCTTTCAAATTAGTTTCGTTCAGAATTTTAACAGTATCAGATACGAACTTACTATTCAAAGAATATGCCTCATCGAGTTTTGTTCGGTTTTCTTCTTGTATTTTATTAAATCTGCTTGATGTATCTTGTGCATCTTTAATGAATGCGTTTCTCACATTATCAATTTTGCTCTTATATGTGTTTGACCCCACCGACTCATCCATAGCTGATTTAATAAATTCATTAGGTGCTAATCGTGAGGATTGTAGTCTAAGTTTTTCTTGATATCCCGCAACAGCATCTTGGATTGAATTCTCAATTGATTTTATATCCTCTTTAGTAGGTAGAACCTCATCAAATGATATTGTAGGTGATTTCCCTTTGATTTTTTCACTAATTGCATTTAAAGCTTCTTTTTTGACTTTAAGATCATTCTTAGCATTGTCTATATTATGCAACTGTATATCTGTTGGATTCTGACTAATTAAATACTCATCCACCATTTCTTGATATTTTGTAACGGATGCTTCATAATCATCTACACTCTTTTGATATACCGATAAATCATTTAGATATATATCATATCTAGTATTGAAATCAGCTATAGAATCAGCATATTTGGTAATCAGTCTTAACATTTCTTTGACCTTGGATACGCTATCATCTACTGCCTTAATATCAATATCTATATTAATTTCATCGCTTATACTTTTATGTGCGGATGCATATGCCGTCTTAAATAAGTCATCAATTTCGTCTGCATAATTATTCCCACTATTTTGGTATGCATCCGTGTTTTGCTCTTTAAATTCCGGCATTTCCATTGGAATCGTTGGTTCCTTAAACTCAACTCTATAATTTCCTTCTGCAACTTTTCTTGCTGCAGCTAGGTTATTCCCATCATTATTGAAAACTTCTTTTATATTGTACTGACCAAGTTCAACCTCATCCATTAAGGCATTAATATATGCATATGAGAGTTTATTATTGAATGAATTATACACATCATAGATTTGGAAGTATATATCATCAAATTTCTCTTTTTTACTAATACTATACTCAAGATTTATTGTCTGAGGATTTTTATAGTTAATGCTCAGTATACTTGAAGACAGATTTCCAGGAAAGACTATAATACCAGCATAGGTTCCATTTTTAAGGCCTTCTTCTGCGTCTATACTTGAAACTAGCTTAAAAGTTTTTTCGTCGAGAGTTTTAACAAATTCCTCAGAATAGTTTATTATTTTACCTGAATATTCCACTCCAACATCTTGATTAACAATTGCTATTGTTTGTTTTCTTGATGATGAATCTTCTACATTAGATTTTTTTGTAACTTTATTATTAGAACAACCTGCAAAAGCTACTACAAAAACTATTATCATTGTTAATAATATGACTAAAACTTTCTTATTTATCGTATTATCCTGAAGCATATTATCCATTTATGCTGGCATATATTATATGCCAATTTCTCCTTATATTGTTTATAAATCTTGTTTTAAATATAGAATTAATATCCATTTTCACAACAATTATCATATACATTAAAATATCTGTCAAGATTTATTTATATGGGAATAAACATTTTTCTCCAAATAGCTTTAAACCAGTTGATAAAAACCTTTTATTCCCCCTACATTAAAACACCGAGTCAAAGTTACTAAACTCTGCTCGGTGGTTTGATTATCCTTGTAATTTGTTTATCTCTTCTCTTGTCAGCTTACGGTAGTGGCCTAGTGAAAGCCTTCCGATTTTGATGTCTCCTATAGCTATGCGCTGAAGCTCCTGAACCTGGTTTCCGACAGCTGCAAACATCTTTCTGACCTGTCTATTCTTACCCTCGTGAATAGTAATATCCACGATAGTCGACTTAGGCATATCTTTTACTATCTCAACTGAATCGGCTTTGACCTTATATCCTCCGATATCCACTCCGTTTATCAGACGGTGGCACTTTTGCTTTGATAGATATCCTGCAACATGTGCTCTATAGGTCTTGGGCAGCTCGTGCTTTGGATGCGCAAGCTTATAGGCAAATTCACCGTCGTTTGTGAGAATTATCATGCCTGAAGTGTTGTAGTCAAGCCTTCCCACAGGAAAGAGCCTCTCCTCAAAATCCGTCACCAGCTCCATGACCGTAGCCCTTCCGAGCTCATCGCTCACAGTCGTAACGTATCCGATAGGCTTGTTCAGAAGAATATATACTTTTTTGCGTTCAGCATCGATGGGTTTACCATTTACTGTGACCTTATCACCCTCGCAGACCTCGTAGCCCGGGCTTGTCAAAACAGCCCCATTGACCTTGACATTTCCGTTGGTAATAAGCTCATCAGCCTTACGCCTACTGCAGATTCCTGCCGATGCTATATACTTATTTATTCTCATCTCTCTCCCTCTTTGTAAAGGTTTGATCAAATTTGCTCTTAGCAAGCTATATCTCGCTGATAGCAATCTCCTTCATTATCGCGCATTCCATACGCTTCTTGAAGAGCTCGCAGCCGAACTCGTAAACACCTCTGATATCTCCGGAAGACTTAAAGCCATTAGCTGCACAGCCACCGCTACAATATAGCTTAGCCCAGCAATCGCGGCAGTCCTCTCTAGCGTAGACATTGCACATTTTGAACTCATCCTTGATATCGTCCCTTTTGATTCCATCAAAGATATTGCCCATCAAATATTCAGGCTCACCAACAAACTGATGACACGGATAGAGGTCGCCCTGAGGTGTCACCGCAAAGTACTCTGTACCCGATCCGCAGCCCGAAATCCTCTTATATATGCAAGGTCCATGGTTCAAATCTATCATATAGTGATAGAAGGTGAAATCCTTGCCCTGCTTGTGCCTCTCAATCATTTCCTTAGCAAGCTTCTCGTATTGATCAAAAATTACCGGAAGGTCTTCATTACTAAGCGCAAACTCGCTATCAGGCTCACAGACAACAGGCTCAAGCGACAGCTCATCAAAGCCAAGGTCTAGCATCTGCTTGATATCCTCGGTAAAGTCCGTATTGTACTTGGTGTATGTACCTCTGATATAGTAGCCCTTCCCACCGCGTGACTCAACGAGCTTCTGAAACTTAGGCACTATGACATCATAGCTACCCTTGCCGTCTGCAGTCGTTCTCTCACGGTCATGGACTTCCTTACGTCCATCTAGGCTCAAAACAACATTATGACATTCCTTATTGGCAAACTCGATGACTTCATCGTTTATGCCCATACCATTAGTCGTAAGCGTAAATCTAAAGTTCTTACCGTGTTCCTTCTCAATCGACCTTGCGTAAGCAACCGTGTCCTTAACTACATCAAAGTTAAGAAGCGGCTCCCCGCCAAAGAAATCGACCTCGAGATTGCGTCTTGAACCTGAGTTTTCTATCAAAAAGTCAATGGCTCTGCGAGCAATTTCCTTGCTCATCAAAGCGCTCTTTCCATTAAATCTTCCCTGTCCTGCAAAGCAGTATGAACATGTCAAATCACATGTATGCGCAACATGAAGACATAGTGCCTTTATGTCCGTATGTCTGTTTTTTAGAACGCTTGCCTTAGGCTCGTAGATGTCCTCGGTAAACAGCTTACCCGCTTTCTTTAGTGAAACAACATCTTCATAGGTCTCGATTACCTCATCCTCTGTCACATCCTCAAGATGCCCGTAATTCTTCATGATGTAATCGACAATCTCGTCCTTAGTTTTCTCACAAAAAAGACGGATGATGTCATAAGCAACATCATCCACCACATGTACTGCTCCGCTATAAACGTCGATTACAATGTTGTAACCATTTAGCTTATACTGATGTACCATACTAGTTCTTCTTCTCGCACTCCTGGTTAGCTACACCACATGAAGTCTTGCAAGCTGACTGGCATGATGTCTGGCACTCACCACAGCCGCCGTCCTTTAGGCTGTCCTTAAGATCTCTTGTCTCTATAGTCTTGATTCTCTTCATTATCGTACCTCTTTCGTAAAAATCTGAATAAGTTCGCATGTAAATCACCTATCAAAAGGTAAAATTACACACTGATATATTATCTTTTTGGGCCCAACTTGTCAAGCTACATAAAGCTCTAGGTCCCATCTGAAACGTATTTCTACTTTGTTGGCTTGTAGCTGCTCTTTAGCCCTACAATCTTATTGAATACCTTCTCATCTTCTGTGTTTAGCTTGCTATCTGCGATGTAGTATCCATGTCTAAAGAACTGGAAGCGTTCTCCCGCCTTTGCCTCAGCAAGTGCAGGCTCTGCATATGCAATTTTCTCTACCTTAGATGCTTCATTAGGAACTAGATTTCCGTCCTCATCTTCTATCAAAAGCTGATCGTACTCTCTGATCTTAATCTGAACAGCAGTCTTAGCATCAACGAAGTGAATTGTACCCTTAACCTTACGCTCTGTGAAGTCAAGTCCGCTTCTTGTTGCAGGATCATAGGTACAGTGAAGCTCTTTGATGCTTCCATCTTCGTTTTTGACAACTTCCTCGCACTTGATGAAGTATGCGCCCTTGAATCTAACCTCATTACCAGGGAAGAGTCTGAAATACTTCTTTGCAGGAACCTCCATGAAGTCCTCTCCATCGACGTAGAGTTCATTTGAGAATGGAATCTCTCTCACGCCCATCTCTGGCGCATTCTTATTGTTCTCTATCTCAACCATCTCTGTCTTGTCCTCAGGATAGTTTGTTATTACGACCTTGATAGGGTCCTCAACTACATTTCGGCTCTCAACCTTGTCCTGAAGGTCTTCTCTGACACAGTGCTCAAGAAGTGATGATTCAACCGTGCTGTTTGCCTTTGCTACGCCTATTCTCTCGCAGAAGTCTCTGATTGCCTCAGGTGTATAGCCTCTTCTTCTCAGGCCTGCAATGGTAGGCATGCGCGGATCATCCCATCCCTCAACAACGCCATCGTCAACGAGTCCCTTTAGAAGTCTCTTGCTCATAACCGTTCCTGTTAGGTTAAGTCTTGCAAACTCAATCTGGCGAGGTGGATTTTCCCAAAAGCCAACTTCATCCAAAACCCAGTTGTATAGCGGTCTGTGGTCCTCAAACTCTAGCGAACAAAGGGAGTGTGTGATTCCTTCAATCGCATCCTCTATAGGGTGAGCAAAGTCGTACATCGGATAGATGCACCATTCGTCTCCAGTGTTGTGGTGTGTGGCATGTGCGATCCTGTAAATTACAGGGTCTCTCATGTTTATATTAGGAGATGACATATCTATCTTTGCTCTTAGGACTTTTTCGCCATCGGCGAACTTGCCAGCTCTCATATCCTCGAACAAAGCGAGATTCTCCTCTACACTTCTGTTTCTAAATGGGCTTTCCTTACCAGGCTCCTTAAGTGTTCCTCTGTATTCTTTAATCTGCTCTGCAGTAAGGTCATCTACAAAGGCCTTTCCTTTTTTGATTAAGGCAACAGCAGCATCGTACATTGTCTCAAAATATGAAGACGCCCATAGCTGTTTCTCCCACTTAAAACCAAGCCACTTGATATCCTCTTCAATTGCATCAACATACTCTACATCCTCCTTGACAGGGTTTGTATCGTCATATCTGAGATTGCACTTTCCATTGTACTTTATCGCAGTTGTGAAGTTGACGCAAATTGCCTTAGCATGTCCGATGTGTAGATAGCCATTTGGCTCAGGCGGAAAACGAGTATATACCTCTTTGTATACTCCATCCTCCAAGTCCTTGTCTATGAAATTATGTATAAAGTTATTTGAAATAGGTTCGCTCATCTTTGCCTCCTACCGTTTATTAGCACCTTGTAGTATATCATAAAATCTACTTATTTTAAACAAGTATGGGAAATTAAATCCCCTAACTAGACTTATGCTATACTACTTCTGTTGTCATTCTCCAAACCGGCAACGGAAAGGAGGTGCAAAAGTGCTTAAGCTATTGGCTTTCATATCGGCTATTATGGCAGAAGTAATCGCACATTACATCTGCAAGTGGTTAGATAGTCTAAGTGATGACAATTAGCCCAATGAAAAAGACGGAGTCGCACCTCCGTCTTTTTTGGCGTGCAAAAGTGCATGCCGTTGGCTTTTATTACCTATATTATATCACAGTGCAATTCGATGTCAACTTTCCAAACTTCTGTATGGGAAATTCATAAAGCTTGTATTTGTCAAGTGCATTTAGGCTTTTCGCATAGTTCTACTTGACACGAGATTTACACCCGTTCCTAGAAAATCAGCTATGATAACCTGATTTACTGCAATCGGTGCCTGTACTTTGATAGTCTTTATTTCATCCATTGCCTCATGCCACATGTCGAGGGGCATTTCTCCATCTGTTATGACTGGAATAACTCTGCTCAAAGCGCCCTCTATCCTAACCGTTGATGTAAGGATTCGCATAGGTCTTATTACCTCTTGGCGCGCGTAATTTAGACCTTCCTTACAGCCATATCCCTGTACATCTTTGACCTCATCTCCCTCGAGCTGCACTGTTACATTGCAGCCCTTTGGGCAGTTGACACAAACTAATTCCTCTTGTCTCATTTCAATTCCTTTAGCTTTCTTTTATATGAACTAGCAGATCCCCTTCGGCATCCTCTAGCATGGTATTTGCAATAATTACTTGCTCCATCTCAGAAGGTATCAGGTGATCTTTATGGATTGACCTTATCACCTTGCCTCCCTTGCTGATTTCTATTGTAACATCTGTCAAAGGCTTTCTAACCCTGAAATAGAGAGTTACAGTCTTAGGCAAGTTTTCCTTGTGCAGCTTTGCTGGAACCACGTAGCCGATGAGATTTCCTGCTTTGACACTGCTGTAATCACCGCCTGAACCGTTTAGGTATCTGAGTGCACCTAGCGCAGCTTCTCCTGCCTGCTTTGTTACAAAGTCTGCTAGGTCGTGAACGTGAAGTCCGTTTCCGCATGCGAAAATTCCTGGCACTGACGTCATGTAGTTTTCGTCTACTATAGGGCCGCGAGTGCTCATGTCCATGTCTATTCCAGCTTCCTCTGCAAGGCTGTTTTCTGGAATCAGTCCTACGCTTAGTAGCAGTGTATCTACATCAAAATGCATTTCGCTTCCTGGGATAGGATTTCTATTTTCGTCCACCTTTGCTAGTTCAATTTTTTCTAGTCTATCTTCACCGTAAACATTGGTTACTGTGTGTGAGAGATATAGCGGAATCCCAAAGTCATCGAGGCACTGCTTCATATTTCTTGGAAGCCCATTGCTGTAAGGCATGAGTTCGGCTACGCCTAAAACCTTTGCTCCCTCAAGGCTCATTCTTCTTGCCATGATGAGTCCTATATCACCTGAGCCCAATATGAATACGCTCTTTCCTACCATGTAGCCGTCGATGTTAAGATATCTCTGAGCCTGACCTGCTGTGTAGACTCCTGTTGGGCGCTCACCGGAAATAGCTAGAGCACCTCGGCTTCTTTCGTAGCAACCTACTGATAGGATGATGATATCTGCCTGTAGCTTTTGATATCCCTCTTCTTGGTTTACGTACTCGATAATTCTATCGCTACTCATGTGCGTAACCATGGTGTTCAGTTTGACTTCGACACCGGCTTCAACTACCTGATCTTCATATCTTTCAGCAAAGCTTGGCCCACTGAGCTGCTCCTTAAAAGTTGTTAGACCGAAGCCATTATGTATGCATTGGTTGAGAACGCCGCCTAGCTCTGCATCTTTTTCGATGAGAACTACATCCTTGAGACCTTCTTGCTTTAGCTTTGCTGCCGCGGCAAGACCACCACAGCCTCCACCTATAACTACTGCCTGACAATGTCTCATACTAGCGATTCTCCCTTCCCAATATCTTTGATTTCTTTCTGTCAAGCACGACATCAACTGGCGAGCAGTTTAACTCTCGTGCTAAGATTTCAACAACCTTAGGTTCGCAGAATCCTCCTTGGCATTTACCCATTCCTGGGCGAACGCGCTTCTTTACACCTTTGACGCTACGCGCACCGCATACCGCATTTATAGCTGCAACGATTTCTCCCTCTGAAATCTGCTCGCAGCGACAGACTATATTTCCATACTGTGGGTTTTCTTTGATGACAGCATTCTTCTCTTCATCTGTGAGCTTTGCCATCACGATATCGCCCTTTCTTGTCATGACTGAATCAGGGTTCGGCACAAGCTCTAGTCTGTCTTTGATGTACTCTTCGATTACGTACTCTGTAATTCCAGGCGAGCTTGCAAGCCCTGGTGACTCTATTGATGCGATATTTATGAAATTAGGATTATCCTCCCCTAGTGGCTCTATGATGAAGTCCTTTGATGTTGAGCTTGGTCTTACTCCAGCAAAGGTACGAATCGCCTTGTTCAGGGGAACTTCCTTCAGAATTCTAAAAATGTTGTCCTTTATATACTTTATTCCGTCATCGCTTGTCGCTATGCTCGCCTCGTCTATAGGCTCGCTGTTAGGACCGATCAAAGTGTTTCCGTAGACTGTAGGCACAGCAAGTACGCCCTTTCCCTTCTCTGTCGGAACTGGGAAAATAACATTATCTACGATGTGCACATTCTTTTCTATGACAAAGTATTCTCCGCGTCTTGGCTTAATCTGAAAACCTACATTTTCTGTGATCATCTTGCAAATTTCTTCTGCACCGGTGCCTGAGGCATTGACAACTAGTTTTGTACTAAATTCCTTGTCTCCAGCTTTGACTGTATAGCCGCTTTCTGATTTTGATATGCTCTTAACCTCGTGGTTTAGGAACAGCTCTACGCCATTTCCGATTGCAACCTGCATGCATGCGATTGCAACTTCCCAAGGATAAATTACTGCTGTAGTAGGGAAGGAAAGGACCTTGGTTATTGCATCAACTAGGTTTGGCTCGCGCTTTCTCGCCTCATCACCTGTCAAAAACTCATGCGGTATTTCCCTGCTCAAAGCCCTTTCAGCTAAAACATCAAGCTGCTTCTCCTCGTCGCTGCTACAAGCAACAACATAGGCACCCGTTGTTTTGATAAGGCAGTTTAGATCCTCACAAAGCTTAGGGTACATACGCGCGCCCCTAACATTTAGCTTTGCCTTTAGCGTTCCGTCCTCTGGATCGTAGCCTGTATGAACTATCGCAGAATTTGCCATAGTAGCTCCATTGGCCACGTCGTTTTCCTTGTCGACCACAGCTATCTTAAGCTTGTAGCGAGAAAGTTCTCTAGCCAGCATGGTGCCACTAATTCCCGCGCCAATTATCAAAATATCAAAATTCATTTTTCCTCCGAATATTACTTATTATAGTAGCTTTCTGCAAGCTGTGTAAGTTCTGCAAACCTTGTGTAGTATTTACCTGGGCAAGCTGTTGGAATTATGTCCCTATGACCAATTATAGGCTTCTTTCCGTACATCTTCCAAAGATTTGCGATGAGCCTTGCTGTGGTGTCAAAGTCACCATCTGTCATTTCAGGTCTGCACTCGATTCCTATAGTTCTGAGGTTGTAGTTCCAGTTTCCTGCATGCCAAGCTGTATCGTTTGGATTTACTATGCACTCAACTCTGCCGCTCTGCACAACATAGTGAGCTGAAGAATCTCCATTCATTCTGCAAAGCCAGCAAACTACTCCTGAGAAAGACTGTCCCTCATGTCCCCAGTGATGAATTACTATATAGTCTATTGGTTTTTCTGTTCTTCCGATGTTATAGTTAGGGCTCTGCCTTATGCCAAAGTCTATTCCATCAAAGTTAATATCGTCTCTAACCGCCCCGTCAGGTCCTACAAAGTACTTTGTTGCTCCAAAATATAGAAACTGGTTTGTGTAAATTTCCCCATCCTCATTAGAGAAATACCTCTTGCCATTTTGCTCTATCCACTGCGCTTTTCTGATAAACTCTCCAGTTTCATCAGCATTATAGCTGTGATTGTTTGGCGCTTTGAAAACTCCAGTCATGGCTGCTCCATCTTTACCCATATAGTATCTATGATAGCCAAATTTAATAAACTGGTTTACATAGAGAACGCCCTCTGCATTAGAATAATAGTATTTTCCGCCCTTCTCTATCCACTGAGCTTTTCTCTGTATTTCTCCTGTATCACTAGCGTTATAGTAGCTTCCGTCCTTACCTATAAATATACCCTTTTGGATTGCGCCTTCTTTGTCAACGGAATATTTCTCGCCTTCATGTGCTACGAACTGATCTTTATAGATTTTACCATCTTCGTTAGATAGGTAACTATTTCCATTCTTCTCTATCCTTTGATCATTCCTTACAATCTCGCCATTGTTATTTGCATTATAGATCTCGCCATCTCCTGCTTTGAAGATATCCTCGCCTGCAGCACCGTCAGCATCTAAATAATATCTATATGGGCCAAATGACACAAACTGGTTCTTATATATTTCGCCAGTTTCACTCGTCAGATATTTTTTGCCATCCTGCTCTATCCACTGGGCTTTATTTGCTACAAGTTCATCTGTACCTGCCCTATATATGCAAGCATCATTTGTAACATAAAGTTCTGCCCCTAGCACCTGTTGATTGTTTTCATCTGCATAAGCATACATTACGCCAATTACTAGCACTATGCACAAAGCAAGACCAATTCTTAATTTTAATCTCATAATATTCACCCCTAAGCAAATTTAACATAGAAACGGGAAGACGAAACTTCATTAACGTCTTCCCTTTGATGTACAATTAATCAGGTCTCAAAGTTTCTCTGATAGGATATCACAAATTCTTTTTGATGCGTTTCCATCACCATATGGATTTACCGCCTTGCTCATCTTATCGTATTCTTCAGGCTCATTGATGAGCTTCATCATTTCTTTATATATGTTATCTCCGTCGAGCCCTATGAGCTTTGTGCTACCTGCTTCTACACCTTCTGGTCTTTCCGTAGTATTTCTCATGACAAGCACAGGCTTTCCTAGCGAAGGAGCTTCCTCCTGTATTCCACCTGAGTCTGTGATGACAAAGAAGCATTTTTTGATGAAGTTATGGAAGTCTATCACATTTAAAGGCTCTATTAGCTTTATTCTAGGGTGATTTTCAAAAACCTCATAAGCAGCTTCTCTTACTGCGGGATTCAGATGAATCGGATATACAACGTAGAGATCAGGAACCTCGTTTACCACCTTCAAAATTGCCCTAAAAGCATTCTTCATTGAGTCGCCCAGGTTTTCCCTTCTGTGCATAGTTAGCAAAATCATTCTACCTTCATCTGAGATATATTCGTTTGTGTAGTTTTCTTTTACTGTTGTTTTTAGCGAGTCGATAACGGTGTTTCCCGTTATGAATATGCTTTCGTCCCTTTTGCTCTCTTTTAGTAGATTTTGCCTTGCTGTCTCTGTAGGTGCAAAGTGAAAATCTGCAACTGAGCCTATGGCCTGCCTATTGAATTCCTCTGGGTAAGGTGAGTATTTGTTATATGTCCTAAGCCCTGCTTCAACATGTCCCACTGGAATCTTTAAGTAAAAAGCAGCAAGTGCCGCAGCAAAACTCGTCGTTGTATCTCCATGAACCAAGACAACATCTGGCTTTTCTCTCTCGAGTACACTCTTAATTCTCTCTAGGACTAGGCCTGTGACATCAAAGAGATCTTGCTTTTTCTTCATTATTTCGAGATTGAAATTCTCTTTTACATCAAAGCATTCAAGCACCTGCTCTAGCATTTCCTTGTGCTGTCCAGTGACAAGAACAAACACTTCAAAATCATCTCTATTTTGTAGTTCCTTTATGAGTGGACACATTTTTATAGCTTCTGGTCTTGTACCAAAAACCACCACTACTTTTTTCATTCCTGCCTCCTTAAGCATTGTACACTTGCTGGGTTTATTATCTGCAATCAGCTTACAGTGACTCGAATCCCCATTTATTATTCTTATCGATATTTCTAGTATCAAGAACCAGTTTGCCCTTGAGTAGATCTAGATTCTGTATTATCTCATCATGAGCAACCATTATTATTACAAAATCAACATCTGCAAGGAATTTATCTAGATTATGGTACTGATTATCAACTATATCATTTTTGACTATAGGGTCATAAACCTTTAGCGGGCTTGCTAGATTCTCCTTTTGGTATTCGAGCATCTGCATTGTCGGAGAGTTTCTCACATCATCTACGTTTTCTTTATATGTGAGTCCGTAAATTCCCACTCTAGTAAAATCCTTTAGACCATTTTTCTTCATTATGTCATAAGCGCGTTTTAGAACGTACTCAGGCATGGAATCGTTTATCTTACGTGCCTTGTAAATCAGTTCTGTCAAAAGTGGATATTCTCCGACTAAAAACCAAGGGTCTACAGATATGCAGTGCCCACCGACACCAGGTCCTGGCGAAAGTATGTTTACTCTAGGGTGCATGTTAGATATCCTAATCACTTCATTAACATCTACCCCGCCTTGTCTACAGATCTTTGCTAACTCGTTTGCAAAAGCTATGTTTACATCTCTAAATGTATTCTCAACTACCTTAGTCATCTCTGCAGTCTTAATATCGGTTAAGTTGATTTCGCTCTTACAAAAGCTCTTGTAAACTTCCTTTACTCTTAGGGCTATTTCTTCGCTATCTGCTCCTACGGTTCTAGCGTTATTTTCGATTTCATATATTATGTTTCCTGGCATAACCCTCTCAGGAGCATGTGCTAGGTTTATTTTTTTACCTGTTTTAGCAATATAATCTTCAACTATCGGTCTAATATATTTATCTATTGCACCCGGTGTAACAGTCGACTCTAAAACGATGATTGCATCATCTTCGGCAAATTCAAGCACGGATTTTGTTGCGTCCTCTACATATTTGCAATCGAGCTTCTTTGATACTGAATCATATGGTGTCGGTACGGTAATTATATAAAATGAAGACTCAACAGGATGTGTCTTGAACTCTATTTCATTTTCAAATGCCTTCTCTAAGAGCCCCGTCATGCCGGGTTCTTCAAATGTCACCTTTTTTTCACGCAGACTATCTACAATATCGTTCTTCACATCTGTACCGACAACTTGCTTCCCAGATTTAGCCAGTATCAGCGCAGTTGGAAGACCTATATATCCTAGCCCTATTACATTGATCATGCTTGTACTCCTTTTGTAAAATACCCCTCAAAAATATCGTAATTCCTTAGAATAGTTTCTTAATCATTGACAAAAGTCTATTATTATATGCCTCAAAGGAAAACTCACTCTGCATGTTCAAAGAGTTCTCTCTAATAGCATTGTAAAATTCCTTATCATCTCTTAGCTTCAGTATAGCTTCGCGCATCTCATCTACTGAGAGGTGGTCTACGGCAAGCCCTATATTCCATTCTTTAACAAGCTCAGACAAGTATGTGTTCTTCGCTACAATGATTGGCATACTAGCAAAGATTGATTCGTATAGCTTGTTTGGAAGAGCTATCCTTACATTCTCCATCGATGCGTCATAAACAGAAAAAATACAGTCACATTTAGAATATAGCTCTGCAATTTCATCGTCGTAGAAAAACTTACCACGGTATTCAATGAAGTCCTTTTTCTCTGCAAGCTCCTTGAAATAACTTCCGTTCTCAAAGCCTGCCATGAGAAGCTTAACCCCAGTTCCATCAAGAGCCTCAGTAAGTCTCTTAAGCTCATTTATATAACGGATTCCTCCAATATATCCAACGGTGAACGGTCTTCCCTCATTTTTCTTCCTAAGCTCTGCATAATTATTGAACAATCTACCATCTGGCATGTTTGGCATGAATATTATTTTTTCCATATCAAAATGCCCTTCAAAGTGACCCAAAAAGCTTCTACTTGTAACAACAATTAAATCAACAAGTCTCAGCATATGAAGCTCCCTGCGTTTCAGATACTTAGACAGTAAATTGATAGGAAAACTCTTTTTCTCATCTGTGAGATAGTAATGTATATCTGGTACTTCGTAGATGATTTTAACATCAGCGTCTAGTTTGTTCTTGTACCTATATGCTATCACAAGGGTATCGTAGCTTTGCACATGGATAACCCTTGGCTTCAATTCCTTAATCAAAGCGAGTGCCTGCTTTATGAATTTCAGCGTTGGAACTATACGCTTCATAGGATTTGTTCTATTTGCAGATATATCTATCCTGTTAACAGATACATAGTCTCTACGAAGCTCAAGTCCTGCCTCACCATCCTTGTCCCAGTAAATCGTATGTATGTCAAAGCTGTCCTTTAGCAAATCCATACGCTTTACTAGTCTTGGAGGAAATGTGGAATTTATTAAAAATAAATATTTATCTCTCATAGTCTTTTAAATTCACCCACTACTTACATAGTTTTTATTTCAACAGTACATCGTGCTGCTTATAGAATTCATCTATCATAAAATTGCTGTATTTTTCGTAGAAAGCTTTGATTTTCTCGTCTCCGCTTTGCTCGTATATCGCCTTTAGCATCACTATGCACTTCGCAAACTTGTCATCGCTATCCAAGGCCACTAATTGTCCCTCCGATAAATGCATCAAATCGCCTGTCAAGTATCCGTTTAAGTCGTATAGTGGCAATGTCCTCTTTAACATTTCTACGCCTTTATCATAGCTCTCTTTCGCAATCTGCTTACTGCTATTTGATGTATCAAGTTGACTCCAGTCGTAAAGTCCTATGAGAACATAAAGCTGCGTATCAAGTCTATAATGTGGAGCTAGATTCGAATAGTCCTCATAATAAGCGAATTTACCATCCTTGCCTAGGTAATCTGTAAATGCAGATTGTTTATCAATACTGCCATCAAAGCTTCTTAGGCATTTCTCATTTAGAAATCTAAGTGCCTTTTCCCCTGCCTCAAGATATCTCTCATCACCAGTTAACTTATAGGCTCTTGCAAATACACTTAAGGCTCTTCCCTGTGCCTTTGCCGATACCCATCCGCTATTTATAGTGTCCTCTCTATATCTGCTACCAAGCATCATAGGAATGGAGCCATCAGACTTTTGATGTTCTAAAAGCCAATTTGTGCAGCTTATAAATCTGCTCCTTGCTTCAGCGTTATTATCTTCAATTGCTTCTGTATACCATATCAAAGCATAGCTCGTAGCAAGGTCTACGTCGTACTCGAATTTGTCTTCTCCTGCTATAATCTTTGGAACTCCGTTTTTGTCAAACCGCACTCTTTGATCGACATTCTTATCAGTCATTTCGTCTGGCTTCCAGTACGGACCCATAGCTTCATACTTGCTTTCGCTGAGTTTTTTGTTATAGTAAAAGTCATCCGTCTTTATATGCATACCTCTGTTGAAGTATCTTGCATTTATGATATGCTCTTCCGGCATCAAAATTGAAGTCTTCTCGTCAAGTTTCTTTACGAAATAAGCCTCGTGACCTGATTCCTTTCCATCATCTGTGAAGTAATCAAAGCGATAGTAATGCCAGCCTTCATTTAGGCTTGCTAGCTCCATTTCGTATGTAAACTTTCCATCCTTGACGTCAAGCTTCTTTACTTCCTTACCATCAAAGACAACAGCCACCTTGCTAACACCCTTACTTGTAATTCTTTCAAATCTATAGCTGGCCTCCGTTTCAAATAAAGGCTTAAGCGGAAGCTGGAACTTATGTCTTACAGGGCTTGAAGTAAGCGCAGCATATGCCACTCCTATTAGACAAAGCAGTAGTGCTATTATTACTACTATGTACTTTTTCTTTATGCTTTTTCTAGTAGCCCCTGTGATTAAAAGCTTCGATGCATAAGCGACAGATAGGGCTATCACTATCCACCAGTATGCTATACCTATGTAGTTGCTAGAAGCAAATCCAACTATTACAAAAATAATATCCATAGGAATGAGCACAGCTCTTACTCTATCTTTTTTCTCACCGCAAGCAATCATTACTGCCAGCGATAAGATGCAAATGCTTACAAAGAATATGAATATCCCTAGTCCGTAGTTTGCAATTATTTCAAGCCACAGCGAGTGTGGATTGCTCAGGACATAGTTATGATCAAATGGAGCAAGAAATTTATTTACCCCGTATGGCCCGTATCCAAGTCCCTTAGCATCTCTAATTGCATGTGTAAACTCCATTATATAGGTGTTCATTCTTATATAGGCTGATCCAGTCTGAGTATTTACACCAGAAAACTGCTCGAAAACCTCGTTTCCTAGTCCTCTACCCCCTCTCTTTAGAGAAACGGTTATTATCAGCTTTTCTAGACCATAAGCGTATATAGCTCCTGCGATTAGCCATCTATATTTGACTGTCGATACAATTGAATAAATCAAAAGGCCTAAGCATATACCAAATAGGCAGATTACTGCATCATCCTTCAAAAGAAGGAACTCCATCAAAGATAATTCGATTACATTCAGCGCATTAACATATAGCTTCTTCCCAAGCTGAGGAAAGAAAAGTGGTGAAAATAGCGCAAGACAGGCACAGTAATCGTTTTCGTTAAAGAAGATACCCGTCGCAACACTAGGAATGCCACTACTTGAATTAGCCACGGCTGAAACATTGTAGTAGCTTGATGTGGACAGATGATTTCCCGTTACAATCTCAAAGATTCCTAACAATGTCAAGGCTACTATCGATACTTTACAGAATAGGAAAATGCGATTTTCCATACCTTCCGTCTTCACGGCAAGGAGAACGCACAGCGCTACAGAAAACTGTAAAACCATCTGAAGCAGCTCTTTAAAAGCGTCCTTGTCTGTAATCGTTCCTCTTAGCAGCATTAAGGCTATGCTATATATGAACCATACCGCCATGAGTATTACAAAAGATTTATCCAAGGATTCGAATTTCAGTTCCTTCTTTCTATATGCACGGTAGAAGAAAACGCACAAAAGTAGTGGTATCGCCACTCTAAACAGCGTTACAACAATTCCGGCAACTCTAAAACCAAAGCCTATGCTCGCGCCAAAGAAGACAGAGAAGACTAGCGCTCCTATAAGTATGGAATCTGTTTTCTGCTTGGATAAATTCATCTTAACCCCTTATTTTAGCCTTGATTCTGATAAGAATCGAAAAAATATCCTTTATCGCATTCCTATAAATTATACAGATAAAAGCGATCGACATCGCTGTGAACAGGACTCTAAAAGCAAGTCCTAGCTCATAGTGGTTCATAAATACTGCAAGAGCTATAATAGCTACATTGCTTATTAAAAGCTTTGATATGCCGTAATCGCATGGGTATACTTTCTGCGCAAATACATAGAGCAGAATCGCCATAACAAAGTAACCTACATATGTTGTATACGCTGCAGCCTCTGGTCCATAGCTTGGAATAAAGACTATATTCAGCACTATGTTTAGCACTGCACCAATTACATTTGCCAGCAATATATATCCAGTTTTCTTTTCAAACGATAGGCCGTATCCAACTATAACTGAGACTCCGTACATAACCTGTCCAAAGAGAAGTCCTGGAAGAAGCAGGTAAGCTGCCCCATACGCGGTATTTGACATTACTGCAATGATTTCCTTACCCCACATAGTCACGAAGATGCATATTATCATCAAAATCATATAGTAGAATCCCAGCACTCGCTTATACTGGTATTTGGCATCCTCATCATCCTTCTTGTCAAAGGCAAACGTGGTGTATGCTGTAAATACTGCATTTGATATAATCGATAGAACAGAGCTAAATCTTGCTCCAATTCCATAGATTCCTACCTCGGCTGCCGAGAAATAGTGCAGTATGAAGTATCTATCTGAAAGGTTCAAAAACCAAGCAGCAATCGCAGTTGGAATAATAGGAACCGAGTACTTTAGCATTTGGTTTAAAAGAGCTTTATCGTACTCCCTATAATTAAATAGCTTAGGCAAGAAAATTAGGTATGCCAGAAGCTGAAATAGCTGTACTATCGCAGAGCTTAGTATCAAAGCAAATGCCCCTAGGTGAAGTACAGATACAAACACTATGTTTGTGCCTATCATCAAAAGCGATGCGCTTACATTTACCATAGCAAAGAGGAACATTCGATTCTCCATCCTTGCGTGTAAAGCGTATGGCGTATACCAAAGGTTAAAGCTTATGGTTATAAGCGAAACAGCAACGAGAATTTGGTGCTTTTCGGTGTGGAATAGCCAAAGAGAAATATCCTTGCTGAATATCGCTATTATAAATGGCGTTATTCCGGCAATTATGAGCGTTATCAGTGAGGTGTTAAACACCTTGCTCTTATGCTCCTCCGTTCTCTCATCAAAGTAGAAAGCACTGAAAGCGGAGTCTAGACCTAACATAAGAAGTGGCATAAGGATAGCCGTCACATTGGTTATAGAATCCGAAATACCAAGCTCTGTCGGTGTCAAATACTTTGTATAAAGCGGTAACAGGAAAAAATTTATCGCTTTAATCATCATATTTGCAAGCACGAGTATTGCGCTTCCTTTTATGAAATTACCAAGTTTACTATCACTCATAACTAAAGCTCTTTTACTTCCTCAAAGGCAGCTCTTCCGCTGAGTTTCTTTGCCTTGCCTTCATATATTTGACCAATAACCTTGCCATTTTTCTTACAGTCATGGTAGATTTCTATGTACTTTCTACCAGCAACGCCAAGATCATGTCTAAGCTTTCCGTCATTTATCAGTCTCTCTAATTCGCTCTCTATGTTAAGAGGTGAAGCGCTAACTATAGGTAGCTCCTCTGGCAAGTTCTTCTGCATATTATCTGTTATATATGTAATTACAGGCTTGCCCATACCCATGGCTTCAATTGCGAATACGCCGTAGGTTCCTCCGAGAATCTGATCTACTATTATATCGGCCTTCGTATATTCCTTGAAGGCATCTTCCTGATTCATATTTTCAACTAATATGTATTCTATCTCGTATTTTTTCTTCAGATTTTCCACAGCCTTATGTACATGGCTTGTTCCCTTAACACCTCTATTTGATGGTGCATGAACAATGGTCACCGTCTTTTTATCCGGATCAGGATATTTAGGCTCAAATTTATCTGGCTCTATCCTTAAAGGAACCACAAATGGCTGAAGCTCCGCCGGAAAATGTGGAAGAAGCTCATCGTCGTGAACAATGAAAGCCTTAGCATATTTCCCTAGCTTAAGCATTCTTGTTCTAAGCTTCTCTTCATTCGTCAAGCCGACCTCCCTCCAGTAGTGGTTCATTCTATATGCTATGGATTCCTGCCTAACGTCTGAGCCATGAAACTCAAAGAAAATATTCTTTTTTAGGAGCTTCAAAAATGGCAGGTCTAAATTCCAAGGCAAAAGACTATGCCCAAAGTGGAAATGGTAGGTGTCATACTTAAAGCTACACTTCAAGAAATTGAAGAATACCCTTACTGCATATATAGGATACATGTGTTTCTTACCTTGCACCATCATCATACATTCATCGTACGGATAGTGAACTGGAGACTCGTCCCACAGTATCAGCTTTGCATCATATCCGTTGCTTCTCAACCCTTTTACAGAGTAGTAGGCCTGACCAGCAACCTCTCTCATTCCATGCATTATTTTCATAATTAATTTTATAACACTAGCCTCTAGTATTAATTCTCCTTTTGTTTTTGAGCAAAATTACTATTTGTTAAGCAAGTCCGAAATCACCTGCTCAACTCTCTTTTCCCAGGTGTTGTTCAATGCAGCTTTTTTTACATTTTCTAACAAAGCGTGGTAAAGTTCGTCATTAGTATAATACTCTAAAATAGCATTTTCTATGCTATCTGCACCTTCCTTGCAGATTAGTCCGCTCTCGTTTTGCTGTATAAATCTTGCCATAGCTGGACAGTCCGTGGAAATCATCGGTAGTCCGTGGCTCATGCACTCTAGTACCTTAACAGATATAGCCATGTCCATATAGAAATGTCTCTTCTTTGGAAGGACTCCAAGGTCACACCTTGCATAAATAGGCTCTAGAGCTTCTCCCGATGCTTCTATAACCTCTATCCAGTCGCTTTTTAGAAGCTCACGATTTTTTAGATGTACAAGTTCTTCCTTCTTTGTTATCAGGTTGAACTTCACTCTAAATCCACTTTTATTTATGCGGTCAAGTGCTATAAGCAAGTCATCTATGCCATCAGCCTCTCTGACTCCACCTGCATAAAAAATTTCTCTGGCGCCTAGCTTGACTTCGCCTCTAGGCTCATTGCATCCTGGTGGCAGTACGCCTACCCTTCTAAAGTTCACAGATTCTAAAATCTTTATGCATTCCTGTGACGGGAAGTAGACTACATCGCAGTATTTTCTAAATGCCACAAGATCTCTCCTGTGCATCATTTTTAGAATCGTTTGCTTCCAAAGAGGCGTTCCCTTCCATGCCCATTTTGAGAACTTCCAGTAAAAATCTCTATAGAACAATCCGATAGGAACTCCCATCTTATGAACCTTCTTCAAAAGTAAAATATCTATTTGATTGAAGAATGGACCCGAAGGTGGCTCGACATAGCATACATCTGGCTTATTGTTATCAAGCCAGTCTAGTATTTCCTTTACCTTTGCCTGTCTTTCCTTTCTTCTGTTCTGTTGTCCTTCTAAGAGCTTGACTTCATGACCTAGGTTTACAAGCGCATTGTACATTCTGAATGGCCTTACTGAAGATCCCGATGAAAGCTCTCCAAAGTCAGTAAATGTTATATATAAAACTTTTAATTTCATAGAGTATCTTATTTCCTCTTCATCTCTGCAATTAATTCCTCGTGACTTCTAGCAAAGTTCCCACTTACAGCTTCTCCCTCGCCCACTGATTTAGTAACAACAGCTCCCATATTTGCTCTGCTACCTGAGCCTAAATCAATGCCATTTCTGATAACTGCACCAAGTCCAATCCAAACATTGTCACCTATATTACAACGACCACCTATTGTAGCGCCAGATGCGACAAGACTAAGCTTTCCAATTTTGACACCATGGGCAATATACACAAGATTATCTATGCTGCTGTAATCGTCTACAATTGTATTATCCCATGGATAAATCGCCTTATCTAAGCAAACATTGTGCTGTATCTCGACATTCTTGCCTATCCTTACACCGCCAACATGCTCTACCAAAAAACTCTCTGTTCCTTCTCCGTTTTTCTTAAACTCAAAACCAGTTCCACCGATTACTGTGCCTGCTCTAATTACTGAGTTATCTCCTATAACCGTATTTTCTTTGATCGATACAAATTCCTCTATTGTCACGTTGTTTCCTATCGTAACATTGTTATCCGCAATATATGCCATCTTGCTGATATTACAGCCCTCGCCTATAATAGTTGGATGGTTTTCCCTTCTATATCCATCTGTTTTAGTCAGGTAGTTGTGTAGCGAGAAAAACACAGCTCTAGGGTATTCTGTTGCAATTACTCCATAGTTTCTGTCTTTAGACTTTAGCTCTTCTGCAACTTCCCTTTTGGTTATTAGCATTGATACGCCATCAGGTACATTTTTGATAAAAGATATTTTTTCGGCAAATGTACACACATCTGAGCCATCATTGTAGCTGACTAGCCCTAATGACTCCACCGGCCTTTCATCCATCACCTCAAAGGCAATTCCCATTTTTTCTAAAAACTCACTTAAAAACATTTATACCTTCTTTCGAAAGAACCACCTAGATTTATTTATCACCCAAAATTGACTTTAGATGCTCTATGTAGAGCTTGTGATCAATTGCAAAGTTTCCCGAAACCTGAGAATTATCAGCAACATCCTTTGTAACTACTGCTCCCATAGAAATCTTACAATTCTTACCTACCTTAGTCATAGGCGCAATACATGACTGGACACCAACAAAAGTATTATCTCCAACCTCTGCCCAGCCTCCAAATGTTATGTTTGCTGCAGCAATAACATCTTCACCAATCCAAGTATCATGGCCTACCATTATGCAATTGTCTATGGATGAATATCGCCCTATCTTGGTTTCCCCGCCTATTACACCCTTTTGGATGCTTACATTTGTATGGATTGTCGATCCCTCATATAGGTGAACAGTTCCTGAACTATATACAAGTTTTTTCTTTGGCCCCTCTCCATAGTAATAGAATGCAGGAGAGCCTATAACTGTGCCGCTCATTACTCTAACATTATCGTCTATGACAACACCGTCATAAATTACAACCTGAGGATCTATGGTTACATTATTTCCTATCCTTACATTCTTAGGTGAAATCACAGCTGATTCTGCAATATTGCAATTTTCGCCTATGACAGTATCGAAGTTCAGTTCTCTTTGTTTTGATATAGCCTCATGTGCTTGGAAGAAAACAGTTTTAGGATCATCTGACGTGCATATGCCTCCATCAAATTCTTTACTTATATCCTCTGCTATGTCTTTAGGACATATTATGCAACTTACACCTGCATCCCTAACAGCCGGAAAATATTTCATAGACAGAATGTATGAGATGGTTTTGAGGCTTTCATCAAATCTGAGTCCTGAAAGCATGACAGTCTCGAACTCGCCATCATTAACCACTTCAATTTTTTCATCTATAACACTGTTTAATTCTGATAATTTCATGTTTACCTCCGTGGGCTTAATCACACTCTAAATATAGTCTTTTTCGTTAAGGATCTCGCTAGTGTTACTTATATTTTCTTTGATTGCCAAGTATCTATCGCGTACGCTAGAGTCAATTATCTTTTTTAGGGCATCTCCTATTGATATTTCTTTCTCGTAATACCAAAGCGGATGAACTAGCATTTGAATCTTATTAAACTTCTTTTCTGCGATTATACCATCGACATCTTCTCTCCAGCGTCTTCTGCTATCGGAGACATATTTGATATCTCCATCAAAAAAGACCTTGTCATAGGCATTTATTATTCCATCGGTCTTTATGTTCATATCGAGTGTAATCTTGTCAGGTCTGTGCATTGACATAAATCTCACCGGTTCCCCTATGATATCCGATAGGATCTTCGCCTCCTGCGTAATAGCTTTGCCGTAGTCAAAGCTCCTCCTATCAGTTTCAGAACAGTAGACTGTATCATCAAAGTGCAAGCCGACATTATGGCCTAATCTAACAAGCTCTTTAATCAAATGCCTCTCTCTATTTCCTCCAATATTATAGAAGTTTGTAAACATCAGAATAAAATAGGTTGACGAAACACCAAGTTCATTTTCAATTTTAGCCATTTCAACAGCCTTTTCTAGCGACATGTCTACATCATGCCTTAGGATTATTTCCTGATCATATCTATTATAGTTAGAGTAATCACAGAAAGAATATCCCTGCTTCTTTGCTAGCTCTATTATATTTTTATACCAAGAATGGGTAAATTCCATTATCTTTCCTCGCCTATCTATTCCTCAATTAACTCAATTAATTTATCTGTAAGTCTCTTAAAATCAAACTCCTTAGCTAACATGCTGGCATTATTACACCACATATTATATCTATCTTCATCGCCGTTAAGCATATCTGCAATCAGCTCTGCCATCTCAAGCGGTCCATCAGAGTTTTTAGCGATTCCAATTTGATTTTTGTTTATTATGCCAAATTCATTTTCCTCGCAATCCATTACAATTGGTTTTCCACTTGCAATGTAGTCAAAGAGCTTATTACCACTTATTCCATACTTAGACAGGCCTCCTATATCACCGTCCATAAGGTTTAGATCGCTTTTGCTCAAAACGTAAGGAATGCATTCCTTCTCAACTCTTCCCTTAAAGACAATATTAGTAAGTCCTTTTTCCTTAACCTTTTCTCTAAGTAGTTCTAGCTGATCACCACCGCCGTAAACTATGATTTTGATATTGCTTGCAATCTTTGATAGATGCTCTGCTATATCTATGAAGTTACCTGGCTTATTTGCAGCTCTAAGCGATCCCGTATATAGAACTTTCTTGAAGCTGTCGTCATCTAAATCTACATCTTCGAAGCTCTTAGTCAGCTTATTCTCATTGTATACTTCTAGGTCTATACCGTTATTTATGAAGTGGATCTTATCCTTTGAAATATCCTTATCCCAGCCTCTATCCGAAATATATTTACCAGCACCTGGCATAGTAAATATCAGAGTGTCTGCTTTCTTATATAGTCTTCGTTCACCTCTATACATAAGCTTTGTAAGTATGTGATTTCTAGGAATAATTTCATATTCCACAAGGCTTTCCGGCCAGAGATCCCTTACCTCGCAGATGCACTTAACACCTAGTTTTTTGGCAATTTTAATACCAGCAAGCAATGTCAAAGGATGAACTGAAGATGCAAAAATCACATCTGGCTTATCATAATTTTTAACCACACGAAATATACGCCTATAATACTGATACATATTCTTTACTCGGCTCTTTCCATTACCGATGTAATTAGATGTCTCTATAAGCGTGTACTTGAGGCCGTCTACTTCTTTGTCGCAGTAGCTAGACTCTCCCACATCAAAATTTATATCCGTGTCGTGCACTGTCGACGCACAAAATATCCTCACGTCATAGCCAGCTCTAGTTAAATACTTTGCAAACCAGTAGTGTCTTCCGCCATGATCGAGCATCGTATCAGTTGCATAATGATTAAAAATCCAAACTTTTTTGTTCATAATTTCTAGTACGCACTCTTTACAACATCACAAATCATCTTTAGCTCATCGTCTGTTAGATATGGATGCATAGGAAGGCTCATAACCGTCTTGCTAAGCTTTTCGCATTCAGCTAGAACTACGCCTTCGTTTGCTTCTGCATATGCAGTCGACTTGTGCATTGGAATAGGATAATAAACCATAGCTGGAATTCCATTGTCGTTAAGTGTCTTGATTAGCTTTTCTCTTTCCTCAGTTGACTTTAGCTTAAGTGTAAACTGGGCCCATGAAGAACCGTAACCTTCAGGTACTACAGGTGTCTCTACTATATCCTTTAGTTCCCTTGTGTAGTAATCAGCTACATGGTTTCTCTTAACTAGCTCATCATCAAAGATATTTAACTTTTCGATAAGCACTGCTCCCTGAATGGTATCAAGTCTGCTGTTTAGACCAATCTGAATGTTATCATACTTGTCTGATCCCTGTCCGTGGACATGGATGGACTTCATCTTTGCATAAAGCTCATCTGAGTTTGTGAATATCGCACCACCATCACCGTAGCATCCTAGTGGCTTAGCTGGGAAGAATGATGTACCTGCAACATCACCGAATGAGCAAGCCTTCTTTCCACCGATAGTTCCACCGAATCCTTGTGCAGCATCCTCTAGGACAAACAAGTTATACTTGTCAGCAATTCTTCTTATCTCATTAAAATCAGCAGGAAGTCCAAATAGATCAACGGCAATAATGCCCTTAGGTGTAAGTTTTCCTTCAGCAAGAGTCTTTTCTATGGTCTCTTCTAGAGCCTTAGGATTAATATTAAATGTATCTCTGCATGAATCTACAAATACTGGTGTTCCTCCAGCAAGGCTTACGCTTTCACCACTTGCAAAGAATGTGAATGATGGTACGAAAACCGCATCAGTCTTCTTTACTCCATATGCCATTAGTGGAATTGTCAAAGCGTCTGTACCACTTGCGCAAGCGATTACATGCTTAACTCCAACATATTCTGCAAGTCTTTTCTCAAGCTCTGCAACTTCAGCTCCTCCTATGAAGTGCTTGTGTGCAAGAATTTCCTGAATTCTCTCGTTTACTTTTGCCTCTATAACATCGTACTGTCTGTGTAGATCAATAAATTGCATAACTACATCCCCTCCAATATCTAAATATCTAAATGAAATATTTTTGTTCAAAAACTATATTAGTTGCTTATCTGCTTCTTCTAAAATCTTTAGCATTCTAATTGCTGAGTCTGGACCTGTTACGGACTCATGATTATTCTCTATGCAGTCTCTGAAGTGGTCAAGACTGTTGAACAGAGCATCACCTTGGTTGAGTGAAGGAATGATACCGTCCCCAATTCTTGTTTTTACAACAAAGTCTTCGTATTCCATATTCTCAACGATTTTTACATCAAAACCCTTGTCATAAACAATTAACTTGTTCAATGCATCAACATCATCATATACTATCATCTTCTTAGTTCCTGCAATGATAATTCTTCTCTCCTTGATTGGAGATAGCCAGCTTGAGCGAAGGTTTGCTAGGAACTTATCGAATTTGATGTTGAGGAATGTTATCGATTCTCTCTTAGTATAGATTTTCTCACCCATCGCACTTACTGCAACAGGCTCTGCTCCATCAGATAGATAATCTATGATAGAAAGATCGTGAACACTTAAATCCCACATTGAGCTCACATCGTTTTTGAGCTGACCAAGATTTATTCTTGAGCAATCGAAATATAGTAAGTCTCCAAGATCTCCGCCATCAATTATTTCCTTAATTTTTTTGATTACTGGGTGGTATACCATGATGTGGTCAACATGGATCTTGAGATTCTTTTCCTTTGCAAGGTCCCTCAAAATAACAGCCTGCTCTACAGAATCTGTGAAAGGCTTTTCTACATACACATTTTTCCCTGCAATTAGTGCCTCTTTTGTCAGCTGAAAGTGTGCGCTAGTCTCTACTGCAAGTGCTACTGCTTCTAGCTCAGGATCCTCTAGTAGGTCTCTAAAATTCTCTGTGTATGTAACTGACTCAGCATATGTATTCTTCGCAAGCTCGATTCTCTCAGGCTTTTTATCGCAAAGATATTTGAAATCAAAATTCTTATTTCTGTAGATATTTCTCGCTACATTCGGTCCCCAGTATCCAAATCCGACTAAACCAATCTTAACCATTTCTTACTCCTTGTTGCTAAATTATATCCTTGAATTAATTATTTACTCTTTTGGTGTGCCTTAGCCGGTGTGCCAAATACTGTTAGACCTGATTCAACATCAGACATCACAACACTATTCATGCCAACTGTGACATTATCTCCTAGCTTAATCTGATTCATGATAACAGACGAAGCTATATATACATTATCACCAGTCTCAACAGAACCATACAAATACGTTCCTGAAACAAGTGTATTTTTCTTTCCGAGGATGCAGTTGTGGCTCACCTGACAGAGCGCATCTATCGATGTTTCATCTCCAATAACAGTATCATCAATGGTTCCCCTAGAAACTGTTGTTCCAGTTCCTATATAAACGGATTTACCAATCTCAACACCGCCATAGTGGCTCAGCATTTTTCTGTGTCCATCAGCATCTTCTACATATCCAAGGTCTGCATCACCTATGCAAACGCCTGATTCTATTATGGCGTTTTCTCCAATTTTGACATTTCCCTTTATGGAAACATTGTTTCCGATAATGGTGTTTATGCCAACTTTGATATTACCATCTAGACTGCAGTTGTGTCCGATTTTCGCACCCTCTCCAATCACACATTCATCTGAAATATAGGTGTTATGTCCTATACGTTTTGACTGGTCTGCTTCATTACTTGTCTCTGCAAAGTACTCAACTAAGGAGAAAAATACTCTCTTTGAGCTATCAGTGTTAATTATATTTGGACAGCTTATGCTCTCACCAGTTTGCGTAATAACAAGTTTGCATCCGGATATATCCATACCCTTAGGAATTGATTCTAATTTTTTTATCCATGTGAAGGTTCCCTGCTTGTAGTTCTTTAGCGATGAAAAACCGTCTATCTCACAGTTTTCATCTCCACTGAACTTGAAACTTTCTCCACTTTCTTTTAGATATTCTAGAAGTTCTTTAATCTTCATTTTTCTCTCTTATTTCCCGATGTTTAGGTTTTCTCGTATCTCTTTTGCCGGATTACCATAAGCCACTATATTATCTGAAGTATCTTTAGTTATCACAGCACCAGCTCCAATAATGCAATCTGAACCAACGGTTCTTCCGAGTGTTACAATTACTCCATCATCAATAAGTGTATTCGATTTTATTTTGACGCCTCCCGAAAGGACTACACCAGACGCAATATAGACATGATCCTCAATGACATTGTCGTGATTTACCTGTGAACCTGTATTTACCACAACATTGTCACCTATTGTAGGATTAGGCGTTATCAAGCAGCCACACTCTATTAATATACCTTTGCCAAGCTTAGCACCGGGTGCAACAACAGCGTTTGGATGTATTATGTTTACAGCCTCCCAGCCCTTTGCCACAAAGCTGTTATATACCTCTCTTCTATACTTCATACTGCCAAATGAGATGAAGAATTTATTTGTATTGTATTTTGCTTTCAGAGCATCGAGGTCTTCATATATTTCATCTATATAGACGCCGTTTAGCTTCTTATCTCTGTTTTCCGGATTTCCGTCGATTGCACAAGCAACCTCATATTTATCTTGCTCTCTTAAATTGTAAAGAACAACATTAAAATGCTGTCCTGTTCCAACTAGGATTATCTTCTCCTTCATAGCAATCCTCTAATTATTTCCTGTAAAATCTTCCATAGTAGCTGCTGAATCTGAATTTATTCCTTCTCTCTTAAGCACGCAGTATATGGTTTTAAAAAATATTGATACATCTAGTCCAAATGAAACCTTGTCGACATATTCGATATCCTTGTTGAACTTCTCAGTCCAAGTTATCGCATTTCTTCCTGACACCTGTGCAAGTCCTGTAAGCCCTGGTCTTACATCGTGTCTTCTTTTTTGCTCATCACTATATAATGGCAAGTATTTAACTAAGAGAGGCCTCGGCCCAACAATGGACATATCGCCCTTTAGTATATTGTAAAGCTCAGGTAGTTCATCTAGGCTTGTTGATCTAAGTTTCTTACCAAAGCTAGTTAGTCTATACTCGTCATCAAGCAGATTCCCATTCTCATCCTTGGCATCAGTCATGGTTCTAAACTTATATAGCTTAAATACCTTACCATTTAGCCCAGGTCTTTCCTGCTTAAAGATTACAGGCCCTCCAAGCTTTACTCTTACAAGTATTGCAAGAATTATAAGTAAGGGGCTAAAGATTATTATGCTTAGCGCCGCTATGAGAAAATCCATAAACCTCTTTATTAATTTGCAGTACAATCCATTTGATTTTGATTTCATTCTTTACCTTAAATTCGTTTCTATGTCTATTTAAATATTCATCTATTCCTTTAGAAGTTTATTCTTTAGATATTTCTGCGCGTGCTTGTCATAGAGTTCCTTGCATAGTATTGAAAGCGCTACACAAAGTACAAAAGAGACTAGCAGCTTACCCTTATTAGACTCAAATCCAGTGAGCCCACAAACCTTAGCTGAAAGTCTCCACAGGAATACCTGCAATATGAAGAAGTAAAATGTAAGACTTCCTGCATACTTTATAAGCTTGCTTTTTGTTAGTAAGCGAGGCTTAAACTTAATTGAAATTAGCATAGCCAAAGCTATTAAATAGTAGTACAGAGGTGTAGTTACATATTCTATTCCCATATTATAATATAATGCAAATCCAGTTATCAGTGCAGTGATAATTAGATTTGATACCATCATCACTGCTATCCTCTTATTGCTGCCCTCTCTAACTTCTGTGAATGCCATGCAAAGTGTTGTTCCAAAGACTAACTGTATTGCACGGAATACCTGATTTACATATCCAGGCTGTACTCCAAATATCTGTGGCATAACCACTTCTGAATATACAAGAATAAAGAATATAACTGATGTTACTAGGTATATACACCTTCGGTTCATCTTGAGCAGCTCTTGAACTAGCGGATATATGAAATATCCTAGAAGCAAAGAACTTATAAACCACGTCGCTCCACTGTGCGATATTCCAAATAGCCCACCGTACATGGATTGCAATCCAAGAAGCTCAACTGGTGTTGAGTATATCTTCTGCTGAAGCGTGTTCTCTACAAGTACATATGAGAGCATATGCACTAGAATGTAGACTGGAAATAATGTTATGAACCTCTTCTTATAGAAAGTTCTAAGTTCTTCCGCGTCAAGCAGATTTCTATTGCTATTGTTATAGTATAAGGAAAAGCCAGATACAACAAAGAAGCAAACCATTATAGGTAAAGTTGTTGCACGTATAATGCCATCTGCTAAGTTGCTTCCATATGTGCATTTGAACATCGTTATGGAATGCCTCATATATATAAGAACTGCACAGCAAATCTTAATTATATCCAGTATTACTAGATGTTCTTTTTTTCCCATAAACATGTTTCCTTACAAGTGAAATAACTTCATTTTTAATCTTATTAATTTTTATTAAAGTATTTCGTTCTACTCTATCAGCTCATTAATTTTGTTGACTATTAATCTAGCAGAATTTCCATCCCCAAAAGGTTGTTCCTTAGGAAATGTAACTTCCCTTTCTAATTTTGATAAGATATCCGTCTTATTTGGTTTACATAATTGGTTGCAATTCCCTATCATAGTCTCCTGCCATACAACAAAATCCAATACAGTTACGCACGGTTTTTTTGCAAAAAAAGCTTCTCTCTGCAAGCCACCAGAGTCAGTTATTATTTTTTTGCAATGTTTAACCATAAATATTGACATCATGTAACCAACAGGCTTACAAAATATAATATTTGTATATCTATTTTTCTCACTTAGCTCAAGTATTTTACCCTGGTTTCTAGGATGTACAGGATAAATACATTTATAATCGAGAGCCTCCATCGCTGATAAAATACCCTCTAGATTTTCTATTTTATCAGTGTTCTCTTGTCTGTGACATGTTAGATAGTAAAATTCATTTGGTATTCTATCTATATGCGTTCCGTCAAGGCCAACAAGTTGTTCAGGTTGCTTATCCCCAATTCTATCTGAATAGAACAGAAAAGCATCATACATTGGATCACCTACTACAAATGATTGTTTTCCTAAACCTTCTAGTTCTAGGAAATTCTTTGCAGATTCAGTGCAACATAGCAACAAATTTGAACAGTGGTCAGTCAAAATTCTATTTACTTCTTCTGGACTTTCCAAAGTTCCAAATCTATTACCAGACTCAACATGTACAACAGGTATATGAAGTTTAACCGCTGCCAATGCCCCAGCTAAAGTTGAATTCGTGTCTCCATATAGCAATACTAGGTTTGGGGTTTCTTTTAAGAGCACTTCTTCAATGGCAATAAGCATTTCTCCCGTCATTTTACCATGACTTCCCCCAGATATACCCAGATTATATTTTGGCCTCGGAATATCAAGTTCCTCAAAGAATATATCCGACATATTATAATCATAATGCTGCCCTGTATGAACCATCACTTCATTATAATTTTTTCTTAATTCTCTAGAGACTACTGCTGCTTTAATAAATTGTGGTCTTGCTCCTACAATCGATACTATTTTTTTCAATTTATAAAACCTCTATTTTATCCCTGTTTTTTACTTCCTTCATTGCATTCTTAGAATCGAAAATAGCCTGAGCGTTCTGCTCTATCATGTCGTAGTCAACATTTGTGTGAGCCGCAGCAACAAACACTATATCGTAGCTAGCAATTGCTTCAGGATTCATCTCAGCTATTCCTACATATTCCTTACCATGCGCTCTGAACTTAGGAATGTATGGGTCGAAGAAATCAACATCTGCACCTTCGCGTTGCAAGATTTCGATTACATCGATAGCTGGGCTTTCTCTGTAATCATCTATATCAGCCTTGTATGCTACTCCAAGAACTAGTACCTTTGATCCATTCAAAGCTTTCTTTGCACGATTCAAAACCTTAGCAGCTCTGTCCACGCAGTACTCTGGCATCTTGTCGTTTATCATCATTGATGCTTCGATCATAGAAGTGTGGAAGCCAAACTCTCTTGCCTTCCATGTTAGGTAGTATGGATCTAGGGGTATGCAGTGTCCACCTAGACCTGGTCCTGGATAGAAAGCCTGGAAGCCGTATGGCTTTGTCTTAGCAGCATCAACAACCTCCCAAAGGCTGATATTCATTCTATCGCAAAGGATAGCAAGCTCATTAACGAGTCCGATATTGATATTTCTGTATGTGTTCTCTAGAATCTTCTCCATCTCAGCTACAGCTGGTGATGAAACCTCGTGAACATCTCCTACGAGAACTTCGCGATACATCTTTGCTATAACTTCGGTTGCATCCTTGCCAATAGCTCCAACAACCTTAGGAGTATTCTTTGTCTTAAACTGCTTGTTGCCTGGATCTACTCTCTCAGGTGAAAATCCGAGGTAAAAGTCCTCTCCGCATTTAAGTCCAGAACCTTCTTCTAGGATAGGCTTGATTAGCTCCTCTGTTGTTCCAGGGTATGTTGTTGATTCTAGAACAACCATTGTGCCTGGCTTTAGGTGCTTGGAAATAGCTATTGTTGAGTCCTTAACATAGCTGATATCTGGCTGCTGGTGAGAATCAAGTGGTGTTGGAACACAGATAGCGATAAAGTCAACATCCTTAACAAATGAAAAGTCGCTTGTTGCAGAAAGCTGTCCTGCATTTACAAGCTCTACTAAGTCGTCATCCACGACATCTCCAATGTAATTGTGTCCTTTATTAACTAGGTCAACCTTCTCCTGCTGTACATCAAAGCCTATTGTCTTAAAGCCAGCCTTTGCCTTTTCTACTGCAAGCGGAAGGCCTACATATCCAAGACCTACAACGCCTACAACTATCTCGTGGTTTTCAATTTTTTTAATAAGGGTTTCTTTAATATTTTTCACTTCTATACCTCTAAAGAATTACATATAAAATCTTACAAAAGTCTCTAATTTATCACTCTTCATTTTACCTCAAATGCAGTGTCTGTGCAAGTTTTTGCAGACTCTACTGGCCTCTTGCCGGCTCTATATTGAGGCTTGTTTTATTCGAAACACTTTCTAATCGTTTCGATTATTATATCCTGCTCCTCCACCGTCATCTTGTTATCGCTCGGTAGACAAAGGCCTCTATGGAATATGTCCATCGATACATCTAAAGGCCTGCCATCTGAGCCCACCGTGCCACCTGAGATGTAGGCGTTTGTAGTACATCTTCCGCTTCCCTCTCTCGTAACAAAAGGATTCATACGGAATAATGGTTGCGCATGCATAGCCTTCCAAATTGGTCGTCCCTCTGCATTTATCTCAGCTAGGCGCTCGAGAATTTCTGTAGGGCAGGTCTTTCCTGGCTCACTTATATATAGTGCTTCAGAATCGCTTCTCACCTGTTTGCACATCGCAGACTCGTCAATGATTGCGCATGAGAGCCAGTAGTTGGGCTCACTGTTTTTCTCATCAAAAGGATTCATCGAAATCGGAAGGCCTTTGAAGCCTTCTTTGTATCTTTCGTAGATCGCCTTCTTTTGCTCGATATGCTTATCAAGATACGGCATCTGACCTCTTGCAACGCCTGCAATAACATTGCTCATTCTGTAGTTATAGCCTACTTCCTCGTGCTGGTACCAAGCTGCTGCCTCTCTTGACTGAGTTGACCATTTCCTAACCTTCTCGGCCGCCTTCTCGTCGTCTGTAAGTAGCATTCCTCCTGAAGATCCAGTAATTATCTTATTTCCGTTAAAGCTTATCGCATTAAATTGTCCAAATCCACCAGTCTGCTTGCCTTTATATGTCGCTCCAAATGACTCAGCAGCATCCTCGACGATTATGGCACCATGCTTATCGCAAATAGCTTTTATCTCATCTATCTTTGCTGGAGTGCCGTATAGGTGTGCTATTACAACAAGCTTTACCTCTGGATACAGTTCAAAGGCCTTCTCTAAAGCAACTGGATCCATATTCCATGTTTCGTATTCTGAGTCTATAAAAACAGGTACGCCGCCTTCATAAAGAACAGGATTAACTGTGGCAGAGAAGGTCATATCGGTACAGAAAACCTTATCGCCTGGCTTAACTCCAGCAAGCTTAACTGCTAGGTGGAGCGCCGATGTTCCCGAAGCAAGAGCAACAGCATCCTTGGTCTCAGCCTTTTCGGCTACAAGACGCTCTAGCTCATTTATGTTTGCCCCAACCGTGGACATCCAATTTGTTTCGTAGGCCTCCCTCATATAGTCCATCGACTCTTGATAGATTGTCGGCGTTGCTAGCCATACCTTTTTTTCGAACTTAAATGCGGTTTCTTTTGACATAAGATTTTGCACGGTCAAAAACCCTGCTCTCCTTTCGTAAAATCAACTAAATGCTGACATATTTATTGTTTAAGCGCAAATTGCGTTTAGATCTAAACAAAATCTAACTTCTAAGCTTCTCAATCTCCTTCTTGAGATAGAAGGGCTGTATTATGCAGTACGGTACTATTACTAGGATATTTGACAGCACGACTATGATCCAGGCACTTGGATATAGCATGGTTCCAAAATAGACAACGCTATATTTCACAATGACTCCTATGCTGTAGCAAATGCATAAAACCATTACCTTACCAAATCCGTAGGCAAAGGTCTCCTGAACTGACTGAAGCATCATGATGCTTCCGTAGACTGCAAAGATAAGCGCATAGCTATAGTCCACCTGAATTGCATGATCGCCTAGCCATACGTTTACGACAAACTGCATAACTGCAATTATAAAAAACTCCCCTATGACTCCGACTATTACTGCAATATTAGCAGTCTTGTATATCTTCTTCACCCAAAGGTAGTCTCTCTCTTCCTGAGCCTTTGTAACCGCAGACCATACAGGAGTAAGCGCAAGTGCAAACACAGTGCCTGCCATTGAGAAAAGCCTATAGTATATTGAGAAGTAAACCTCATACTTAGGTGATGTAAACTTTGTCACTAGATAGTCATCTGTTAGCAAGATCAAAAGGTGGAGTATCTGCGTCCACAGAAACAAAACCCCTATGTTTATGGTCTTTGTCGCTGCTTCCTTCTCAAAGTATTTAAGACTAACGCCACAACCCTTGAGCTGCTCATCTCTAAATGCAACTAGCGTCACAGCTATGTATAGGATATTTGAGCTAACTACAAATACAATCGCAAGCCTTATAAGGTTATCGCTTATCGATGAAGACGGTAATAGTAGTACCGCTAAAAACTGAAATAAGGATATCAAAAAGGCTATCATATTGTTCACTGCAGACTTCTGCAGTGCATATAGAATATAGATTACGATTTTAAAAACAAACTGTAATATTATTCCTACATAGATGATTTTTACCGTAGTTGCAAGCGTTGCCTTATCTACGACCGATTCTGATATATTGAAGAAAATATTCCAATCAACATAACCTAGAGCTATCGTGCCGATTCCAAGTAGAACCAGAGCTATGACTGTAATCATTATGTACGCCGAAGAGATATATGTCTTTATCCTCTGTTTATCTCCCCTTACAAATTCTCTTGTCAGGCAGTTTCTGAGTCCGTTACCTATTCCAATATCGAACATGAATATCCAGTTTGATGTCGATAGAATCGTAAACCAAACTCCTAATACTAGCTTATTCTCAAAAAATCCCATATAAATAGGCAGAGAAAAGAAAGATAACAACATACCGAGGCCTTTAAACATAAAAGCTCCGGAAATGTTCTTGAATAAAGCTCTATCGCTACTACTCTTTAATATCTTCAAAATTAATTCTCCACCCTGTTTTTCTAAATTATGCTAGCATAAACCTCACTTATCTGTTCGGATATAGTCTTAGCACTAAACCTCTCTGAGATATCCTTAGATATCTTCTCATGGTTGTATCCCTTTGCGTTTTCGTACATAAACCTCATAGCTTCCACGAGTTCATTTAGGCTATCACGCTCTATTAAAAGGCCGTTTTCCTCACTGACAAAATCCTCTGGCCCTCCGCACCTAGTTGCGATTACTGGAAGTCCCGATGCAATAGCCTCTATGTAGGCAAGTCCAAAGGTCTCACTCTTTGATGTGAGAACAAAGCAATCTGCCAAGGAAAGCTCCTCACAGATTTTCTTCCTATCAATTTTGCCTAGCATTCGCACATGACTTGATATGCCATGCTTTTCTATTTTCTCTTCAATAAGAGAGCGCTCCTCACCATCACCAGCGATGGTCAGGCTTAGATTTTTTCCTTCTTGGATAAGCTCAGCCACAGCGTCGATAACAAGGTCTACTCTTTTGTTAGACGTTAAATTTGCCACAGTAATAAAGCTGAACGGCTTGCTCTCGCAGCCCATAGCATCCTCTGCCCTAACCTTAAAAATATCTGTATCCACTATATTACTTATGCATATAGGCTTAACTCCAAAGAGCTTCTCCATCCTCTGGCAAAGCGCTTTACTAACCGCAATTACAAGGTCTGCCTTTGCGTACATGCTGCCATATTTTTGAATTTGAGCGCTTGTGAGTTCTGTATTTATGAACGAAGAATGCTCAGTTATAACCTGTTTATATCTTCCATCCAGCGCCTTTTGTGTCATATAGCTTATATCAAAAAAATGCGAGTGAACTATGTCAGGCTCGCCATGCTTTGATATAGCATGCTTTAGAAGTTTCTTGAGACCGAGAGTTCCAATACTTATCAAAACAGGCTTAGGGACTGCACCTACCGGCACATTCATCTCCTCAACCTTGATTCCATCTCGCTCATAGCTTACGAGTCCCCAGCTTCGCTTGCGACGAAAAGATCTTAAGTCAAGGGATAGCACCAAAACATCATGACCCGCCTCCGCCAGCGCCTTGGCTTGATCGTGTTCAAAAATTCCCAGAGTTTGATTGTTTTCGCTAGGTACACCCCTTGATACAATAAAAATCTTCATCTCTTGCTCTCTTTGCTAAGACTAATTTCTCTTATTTTCGGTAATTCTATAGGTCTTGCAAACTCCCTCGACCATGCCCTTGATGTTTCCGTCATTCTTCTCAGATTCTCGAATAAGCGCATCTAGACTTGTCAAAAATTCTTCGTCATCCATCTTGATAGGCTGACCAACAAATATCATATTGTTTTCGGTCTTGTTAAGCCCCTCTTCATCCATCAAAACTTCCTCGTAAAGCTTCTCACCAGGTCTCAGCCCCACAACCTCTATCTCAATGTCCTCATGAGGTCTAAAGCCCTTCATCTTGATAAGATTCTCCGCAAGTTCATATATCTTTACCGGCTCACCCATGTCAAGAACAAAGATTTCTCCACCCTCTGCAAATAGGCTAGCCTGAAGCACTAATGAAACCGCCTCAGGTATGGTCATAAAGAATCTTCTAATGTCCTTATGTGTAACTGTAACTGGGCCGCCCTCTTCAATCTGCTTGAGAAATAGCGGAATAACTGAACCGTTGCTTCCGAGCACATTTCCAAATCTTACAGCCGAGTATCTCGTATGCTCCGATTTACGTGCATAAACCTGAACTATCATCTCACATATTCTCTTGGATGCCCCCATGACATTCGTAGGTCTTACTGCCTTATCGGTCGAAATCAAAGTGAAATTATCAACAAGATATTTATCGGCAAGCTTAACCACATTGAGTGTTCCTAGGCAATTATTCTTGATTGCCTCATTAGGAGAATCCTCCATCAAAGGAACGTGCTTATGTGCTGCAGCATGATAAACGATCTGAGGTCTATACTCATCAAACAGTGCGTCCAGTCTATCGTAGTCTCTAATAGATCCTATCAAAGTTATAATCTCTGCATATGGAAAATGTCTCTCAAGCTCCATCTGAATCTCATAGGCGTTGTTTTCGTAAATATCAAAGATTATAAGCCTCTTAGGCTCATATCTTATAACCTGTCTACAAAGCTCAGATCCAATAGAACCGCCGCCTCCAGTTATGAGCACGGTCTTATCTTTGATAAAATTGTTGATGCCCGTAGCATCTACCTCTATCGCATCTCTTCCGAGCAGGTCCTCGTAGCTTATTGCTCTAAGTTCTCTAACAATCGAAGAAGAAAGACTCTTAGCAACCGATGGAAGAATCTTGACAGGAAGCTTGGTCTCCTGGCAAATAGCGATTATCTTCTTGATATCTTCTGATGCGGCAGATGGCATTGCAATAATAATCTCATTTACATTGTATTTCTTTACAGCACGCTTAACATCATCTCTAGTTCCTACAATTGGAACACCCATCAGCATTTTGCCCCTCTTGTTTACATTGTCGTCTACAGCGCAAACAATCTTGGATGTTGATCCTGTCTTGTTGATATCCTTAATCAAAATCGAAGCAGCTGAGCCAGCACCAATTACAAGAATAAATTTGTTTATCTTGCTGTCACCGTAGGTTCCTCTAATACTTCTATATAGCTGCTTACTGAATCTTAGCACTGCAAACATAAATACGATTGCAATGAAGTGCATAGGGTAGTAGCTTCTCGGCATGTCGTACTGCATGAGCACGTGGAAGGATATTATCAAAGCCTCTATAACAAAAGATGCTCTAAATATATCCATTAGTTCCTTCATAGACGCGTAGCTCCAAACTCTGTTATAAAGCCTGAAAACCAGCATAATCGCTATAGTAATAGCGATGTATATAGGAGCAGAACGCAAAACATAGTCTAGGTATTCAGCTGGAAGCTCTCTTATGTCAAATCGCAGCGCTATAGCAAATAGGGCGCCAAGCTCTACGATGACCGCATCCAAAACCATCAATACTGCAATTCTTAAATTCTTGCTATTCAAAGCTGTTATTCCTCTCTTCGCCTTACTAGAACTCGCCCTTCATATCTGTTGAAGCAAATTCCTTAAGCGGGAACTTAACTGGGGCCGCAGTCTTCTGGCTCTTATAGATTGAAAGAACAACCTCAAGCGCATTTCTTCCTGCAACAGCATCAACATATGGCTTTCTGTCGTTTTCTATAGCGTCCATCACATCGGCAAAAAGGCTTGTGTGACCATTTCCGTAAACATTGCTGGTCTCTTCCTCAAGGCCTTTGTTTTCCTTATCCTCTTCAGTCTCAACAGCAAAGTCCCAAACATCTATATTGTTTGTTGAAGTTCCACCAATCTTAACAGTTCCGTTCTCTCCGAAGATGTATAGAGTTTCCTCGAGGTTCTTAGGGTAGACATTTGTTGTGCCCTCAATAGTTCCGATTGCGCCATTCTTGAACTTGATAACAGCCATTCCAACATCCTCAGCCTCAAGGTAGTCGTGGAACTGCTGTCTTGTTGCTCCGTAGATTTCCTCAATCTCATCACCCATCATCCATCTGAGAAGATCGATACCGTGGATGCACTGGTTCATCAAAGCACCACCATCCTGTTCCCATGTTCCTCTCCATGGAGCCTGCTCATAGTATCCTGCATTTCTATTCCATCTAACGTGAATAGAGCCATGTGAAAGCTTACCGAATCTGCCAGACTCAACAGCCTTTCGAAGCTTCTGGATAGCTACATTGAATCTATTTTGGTGGCATGCGCTAACCTTAACATTCTTCTCCTCTGCAAGATCGATGATCTTATTAGCATCCTCTATGCTCATAGCCATAGGCTTCTCTATTATTAGGTTTACACCCTTATCTATACAGTACAGAGCTATCTCAGCATGTATTCCGCTTTCGGTTGCAATACTTGCAAGCTCAGGCTTTAGCTCCTCAACCATCTTCTTGTAGTCAGTGTATCTCTTGATAGATTCATCCTTCTCAAGACCATACTTAGCAAGAAGCTCTTCCATCTTCTCCTCAATGACATCGCAAACAGCAACAATCTCTAGCTCGTTGTTAATAGCTGCCTTCATGTGGTTAACTGCAATTCTTCCGCATCCTATGAGCGCGTATTTCATGATAAAATCCTCCTGAAATCATATATAAAATCTTGTAATACAGTTTATTATCCTAGCTTTTGCCCATCAAAATGAGCCCAAAATTAATTCTATCTATTATACCATATATACGCCCCAAATAAAAGTCCGCAATCCTTAAGAAATACAATACTTATATGACTTTTTTGTTCAAAATACACAGTCTAAAATCAAAAGCCCTCCCTACTGTTCTCACAGTAAAGAGGGCCTGCAAAATCATCCTATTTTGATATTAAAAATTTACAGATAAAGCATTAGTCGCCAATTATGCTTATAGCGGTATCTGTGATCAGACGACTGCCTCCTAGCACCAGCAAATCCTTTACGGAATTTGCTTTTACATATTCCCTTGCATAGTCAAGGTTGTTCTCGTTTATCAAAATCATAGGTGCACCGCGCCTTTCTGCAAGAACTCCTCCGCAAAGACCATCAGGGAAATTATCACCATAGCTCAAAACAACACTATTTGGTTTATTGAAGAAGTATTTAGCGATGGCTATAGACGTCTCATATCTATCAGCTCCAAATACTCTAGTAGTATTTCCCATTGACTTAAGCCAGCCTTCTGTCGCGCTACCTATTGTTCTATATCCACCGATAATTGCGTATTTTCTACTGTTTATGCCCTTCAAAAAAGCCTTCTGCTCATTGCTCAAGGCATCTCCAACTAGAAGAATAGGTCTTCCCGAGGCCGATGCCGAAAGGCTATCTGCAAAGCCATATCCCGAGCACACAAGTGTCTCCTCGCTGTTTACATTAGCCTCCTTGAGTATAGCTAAATTCGTTGCAAAGCGGTCATCTCCAGAGATTCTTTTAACAGTAAAATTGCCTGATAGTCGAGTTCTCATATACTCTGGAACTACACGTGTTCCACCTATTAGATACACCTTGTTTGCCTTGCTTGCGCTGAGATTTTGATTGATATAGTCAATCGCCGCCTCCATATTGTGCTCGTTCACAAGTATAAGTGGAGCATTGTTTATCTTTGCTAGATAAGCACCAGAAAGTGCATCGGCATAGTTGTCACCATTAGCCACAACTGCAGCGCTAAACTTGTCAACATTCATACTAGTCTTTAGTTCATTTGCAACCCTAAGAGATGTCTCGTAGCGGTCGCTACCAGCTATTCTCTTGTTCAAAGTCGACTTGCTAAAAACGAGAGTAACCGAGCGAATCTCAAGATACTGTTTCTTGCCCTCAGCCTTAAAACGTGCATAATCCGCATCCGTCAAAGTGTAGGTAATATCATCGCTTGGGCTGTTGCTAGCCCTTCCTGACTGTACATATTTCACAGTTCTCTTATACCTATAGTCAAGGCTTGAAATCTCAATACCGCTATCCGTTCTATACTTCTCCTGATATCCTATTTCACCGCTTCCTGAGCTTCCACCCGCAAACTTCAGCTTGCCTGATATTCTCAAAAGATCAAGCACGTGAGTCCTCATATCTCCATACGCAAGTTCAACAATCGGATTTCCTGATGAGTTAGCATCACTCATATTTAGGACTAAGTCAAGCTTATTGCTTGTAATTGGCCTATACTTTGCTTTGACCTTTACATTCCCAGCTGGCATCGTAAAGTCATAGTATTCCTTGCTGTCGTAAGGGCTGCTCAGATAAATTTGGGTATTACCAGAAGTAATCTCCCATCCATCAAAGATTATTCCATCTGGTGCATCACTCGGCAAGAGATAAACTTTGCTACCTTCTTTAGCACTCACTATCATATTTCCATTATGAGTGTCCATAGCTATGCCGTTTTCAACAGTTATATTATAGCTTCTCGCATCATCTGCATATGAGAAAATACTCTGTGAAAAAACAATTCCGATCATCAAAATAAGAGCCACCGATATGCTAAGCCATTTCTGTTTTCTTCTAACCATTGCTACCTCCTTTTCTCCGCAAATGCGAATTCAAAATAAAAAACGTGGCTAACTCAGCCCCCTGAGAAACCCACCTCTTCTATTACAATATTGGTGCGGTCTAAGGGATTTGAACCCCCATGAGTTTCCTCACACGGACCTGAACCGTGCGCGTCTGCCAATTCCGCCAAGACCGCAAATATTATTTTTATTCACCTATATAATTATACATACCGCTTTTACGATTTTCAAGTGAAAACAGGAAAGCCTTCGATATTAATCTCTCAAAAGCAAATCTATTCCTTAAATTATACAACCCTCAAATGCCCATTTTTAGGTGTTTTTTCGCTTTGATTTACACATATTATGATATCCTTTGATGCTTGCAATTAAATGTGAAGTAAGGTATAGTGAAATTTGAATCACTATTTAGCTAATTGCAAAATGTGATTATGGAGGAAATAATGAATCGTAAAATAAAAATATTTATGGCTTTGGGCGCAGCATTTTTGCTCAGCACAGCATTCGCCTACGCTGACGATAGTGAATCCCCTAGTCAAAATAATTCAAACATGCAAGATGCGAGCTTGCTTCCTTTGACCTATACCACTCCTTCAAACGGTCTATATATAACGAGCGATGGTCGTATATATAAGGCTGACGGAAGCGCAGAGGTAGCCCAGAAGGCAAGATGGGTTGATTACAGCGGCAACAGGTATCTAACAAGCGAAACAGGTGAGATATATAAGAATCAGTTCGTTTCCTTTGGACCATACAGATATTATCTGGATTCTAACGGAATTGCGAGAACAGATGTCTTTTATGCAAACGATGGTGAAAGCTACCACTCAAACGAAAATGGTGAAATCGTAAGACAGGACCTCAAGCTCGAAAAAAACGGAAAGACATATTTCACTAATGAAGATGGTGTGATTTACAAGAACCAATTTAAGACTAGTGGTTCAAATAAATACTATCTAGGCGCAGATGGCGCTGCCATGACTGGCATCTTTACTGCAAACGACGGAAGAAAATACGGCGCAAACGCCAAGGGCGAAATTGCCAAAAATGAATTTTTAACTGTAGGCGCTTACAAATATCACATAGGTGAAAACGGCACTGTTGCTACTGGTTTATTTGTGGCAAGCGACGGAAATAAATACGCGACAAATTCAGAAGGTCAAATTTATAAGAACCAATTTGTAACCTCTGGCGGTTCTAAATACTATGTTGGAGCAGACGGAGCAGTACTGAAGGGGATAATCACAACAGTTGACGGTAAAATGTTTAACGCAGACAATGCTACTGGTGAGATTATAATGAAGGCTCAGTGGATAGACAAGAACGGCAAGAAGTACTTTTCTAACGCCGAAGGCGAACTCTATAGAAATCAGTTTATTTCATTTGGTGTTCGTATGTATTTCATGGGAGCAGACGCTGCTCTAGTACACGGAAGCTTTAGCCATGGCGGCAAGGATTACAACACAAGAGCCGATGGCGAAGCATACGAAGTCAAGGTTACTAGAACAGGTAAGATTTCATCTACTGTAGGTGCGAACGTTAGACCAACAGCTGGAACTAATCTTCCTGCTTTATACGCACTTCCGTTTAATGCTGTGATATCCATAATTAAGGATGTAGTCGGAAATGATGGTTATACATGGTTTTATATCAACCATGCAAACGGCCCAGGCTATGTGCGTTCTGATTTAGTATATAATATCGTGAGAACAGAGACAGAGGTAAAGGAAGATACAGGAAGTACACCTCCTCCAGTAATGAACGATAGCGAATTTGAGCAATATATGATAACTCAAGGATTTCCAGAAAGCTATAAGCCTTTACTTAGAGCCATGCATAAGTCACATCCAACTTGGATACTCAAAGCTGCGCAGACAGGTCTTGACTGGAACTATGTAATAACCAAGGAAAGTGCCTTAGGCGTAAATACAGTTCTTCCATCATCACCAGAATCCTTTAAATCAAAGGACCCTAACGCAAAGAATGCAGACGGTTCATACAAGGTTTACGATAGTGGTGGATACATAGCAGCATCTAGAGAAGCTATCGAATACTATATGGATCCACGTAATTCCTTTGATGACACCTTCTTCCAGTTCTTATCAAATAGCTACGACGGAAATACTCAGACGCTATCTGGAATAAACACAATTGTTAAGGGTACATTCCTAGGTAAAGCCTTCCCAGAAGGTGGATACACATCATATGCTGACCTTCTTTTGAGCGCAGGCAAGAGATACGGTGTAAATCCACTCATACTTGCATCAAAGCTTATCAACGAGCACGGAAGCAGCGGTGATTCAGGCTCCGTTTCAGGAAAAGCTAAAGGCTACGAAGGATACTATAACTATTTCAACATCGGAGCTTATGCTCATAGCGGTAGAACAGCAATTGAAAATGGTCTAATCTATGCTAAAGAACACGGCTGGGACTCAAGAGAAAAGTCTATAATGGCAGGAACTGAATTCTTTGCTAAGGACTATATTAGAAGCAACAAAACTACAGCATATTTCCAGAAATTCAACGTTATGAACGGCGCTTCAGCAGTAGCAAGAGGCCAGTACATGACGGCACTCTGGGGAGCTAATAGTACAGGAAAAACACTCGGCAAGGGATACGCATCTGCGTACTCATCAGCGCTAACATTTGAGATTCCAGTATATCTCAACATGCCAACGCTTCCAGTCCCATATCCAAGATAAACAAAAATGCTGATTACCAAAGCAAGGTAATCAGCATTTTAAATTTCTAATTATATGTCTAACCCGAACCTACTTCCTCGCTAGCACCTCGCCTGCCACACTACACGCGTACATCGCTGCAGTCTCTGCACGAAGTATTCTAGATCCGAGCGTTACAGTCTCAAAGCCTGCAGTCTTTAGCTCTGCAACCTCTTCATCGCTAAATCCACCCTCTGGGCCGATTACAATGGTCAAAGATTTCTTCTCATCTATAATCTCGCTCATATACTTTGCTCCACCGTAGGCATTCTCATAAGGAAGAAGATTTACATCTGAGCAATATTTGGCAAGTTCCGAAAGTTTAACTGGTTCAACAATCTCTGGAACAATATTTCTCTTGCACTGCTCGCTAGCCTCTAGCAAGATATCCTGATACCTGCTCAAAACCTTATCGCCCTTTTCCTTCTTGTATTTAACAACACATCTAGAGGAAACATACGGCACAATCTTGGTCACGCCAAGCTCTGCCGCCTTCTGAAGAACAAGCTCAAACTTCTCCTTACGAATGAGGGCAACAGCAAGAGTTAGCTCTACTCCAATCTCGTTTACTCTCTCGTCCTTTTCCTCTATTTTGGCAACAAACTCCTTGCCACTGCTATAGCAGGTTGCAAAGTATCCTATTCCGTCGTGAACGATTCGTACTCTCTCGTTCTCAAGTCTTACAACATTCTTTGCATGGTGAGCCTGCCTCTTGTCAAAGATATACTCATCGCCAACCTCAATTGGCACTTCGCTAAAATACTGCTGCATTACTTAGCCCACACATCAGCGTATTCAGCATTCTTCTCAAAGGTCTTAAGCGCATAAGAGCATGTAGGTACAATCTTAACACCCTTTTCTCTAGCCTTCTGTGCAAGCTCGTAAACTAGCTTTCCTGCAAGACCCTGTCCGCCGTATGCTGGATCGACTATTGTATGCTCAAGGTCCCAAGCACCATTTCTTACCACATAAGTGCACTGACCAGCCAGCGTATCTCTATCATATGCTGCAGTTCTAAGATTCTGCTCTTCGTAAACTATTTTAATCATATCATTACTCCTCAAATATTCTAAATCACGCATTAGGCTCAATTTACTATATTATACTACAAATTCACAGGCTATAAACAAGGGAAATATATGATCAGCACATATACATCAAAGCTAGAATTTCATATACCAGGACATCCTGCACTCACCCTGAGCACCCGCCTGCTTTACAAGTTCAGTGTTATTGTCATCTATTCCACCTATTGCAAATACAGGTATGGAGACTGCCCCGCATATTTTCCTGAGAAAATCTAGGCCTCGTGGTTTAAGTCCCCTCTTGCAGTCAGTAACAAAAATATGACCAGCTATAAGTGCATCTGCGCCTAGCTTTTCTGCTTCGATAGCCTCATCTAGTGAGTGAACTGATACCCAAGTACCATCAGATCTATGTTCCTGCTCGAGGAAACTTTGATATGAAAGCTGAAGATTGCATCCCAGCCGTTCTGCCACATTAGGCATATTGTTACAGATAAAATCTATGCCTTGTTCATCGCAAATTTCTTTGATAGACTTTGCTAGACTTAAATATTCCGCCTCACTAAGATCTTTTTCTCTAAGTATCAAAGCATCGCAAAGCCCAAGCCTAGATATCTTTTCGACCTGTTCTTTTAGGCTCGCCCTGCAGAGGCTTCGGTTTGTAACCGCGATTTTCTTAAACGTAGACATAGTCATTCATCACCGGCTGAATGCCACATTTTTTCAGGCTATCGTAAATTTCTTCAAGCCCTCTAGTATCAGCAATTTCAAACTGCGCATCACCCTTATCTTCACTTTCACTGTGACTTCCTATGCCTGTGCTCACGCCAGCAGAAATCTTTGTTGCAGCAAGACCAACAACATTATCTCTAAATTCAGCGCGCTCTCTTGTGGATATTGTCATTCCAGCAAAAGGAAGGAAAAGCCTGTACGCACACATTATCTGAAGAAGCTGCTTTTCGTGTACATCCTTTGGATTTATGCTCGCATTGTTTATGATAGGACGAAGTCTAGGACATGAGATTGAGATTTCAGCCCATGGATACTTGCGCTGAATAAGATATGCGTGCATGCCCGTTCCAAGCGCATCCTTTCTGAAGTCATCAAGACCAAGAAGTGCAGCAAAGGCAACGCCTCTCATTCCACCCATCAAAGCGCGCTCCTGCGCATTAAACCTGTATGGGAATATTCTCTTGTGACCTGCAAGGTGCAGAGTCTCATATTTATCAGAGTTATATGTTTCCTGAAAAACAGTAACATAGTCAGCCCCGCACTCGCGAAGATATCTATACTCATCGCTGTTCATAGGATAGACCTCGATACCTATATTCTTAAAGTACTTCTTTGCAATCTTACAAGCCTCGCCTATGTACTTAACATCCGAAGCCTTACGGCTTTCACCCGTCAAAATGAGAATCTCCTCAAGACCTGTGTCTGCTATAGCCTTCATTTCTTCATGGATTTCCTCCATGGAAAGCTTTGCTCTTTTGATTTTGTTATGGCAGTTAAATCCGCAGTAAATGCAGTAGTTCTCACAGTAGTTCGATATATATATAGGCGTAAAGAAGTAGGCACTGTTTCCGAAGTGCTTTCTTGTTTCTAGCCTTGCCTTTCTCGCAATTTGTTCTAGAAAAGGCTCAGCAGCAGGCGAAAGCAGTGCCTTAAAATCCTCTAGGCTGCAGCTATCTGACTCAATGGCTCTCAAAACATCGCTAGCCGTATAGTCCTCAGCTTTATAGCTTTCTATCTCAGCTACTACCTTATCCAAAATCTCGTGAGGAATTTGCTCCATGTCATCCATATATGTCATATGGTCGCATCTTTCCTCGGGTCTGTGCTCTTTTATTACATCAAAACTCATACTCTAATCGCCTCCTGCTATTCTGCTAAGAATCCTGTAAGTGGTGAAGATGCAGAAGCACCTCCATCCAAAACCCTGCCAAGTCCAGCAAGGTAGGCAAGTCTTCCAGCTTCTATAGCTCTTGCAAAGGCAGATGCCATAGCAGGAACATCTCCAGATGTTGCAATGGCCGTATTTGCCATAATAGCAGAAGCACCCATCTCCATTGCCTCGCAAGCCTGAGACGGACTTCCTATTCCAGCATCAACGATTATAGGAAGGTCTATCTCCTCTACCAAAATCCTGATGAACTCCTTTGTCGCTAGACCTCGATTTGATCCTATCGGAGAAGCTAGTGGCATAACAGCAGCTGCACCGGCACTGACTAGATCCCTAGCCACATTTAGGTCAGGATACATGTAAGGCATAACAACAAAGCCCTCATTTGCTAAAATCTCAGTCGCCTTTATAGTCTCATGATTATCAGGAAGTAGGTACTTACTGTCCCTAATAACCTCTATCTTAACAAAGTCACCACATCCTAGCTCGCGCGCAAGCCTTGCTATCCTCACAGCCTCCTGCGCATTCCTCGCCCCCGAAGTGTTCGGAAGCAAGGTCACATTCTTAGGAATATACTCAAGAATGTTCTCACTGCTTGAGTTTGCGCGCCTAAGTGCCAGCGTTATCATCTCAGCACCTGCATCTTCAACCGCTGCCTTAATAAGCTCTACATCATACTTGCCTGAGCCCAAAATAAATCTAGAATTAAATTCATGACCACCGATAATCAGCTTGTCATCTGTAATATTTGTCTTCATAGCTTGTCAGTCCTTTCCTACTCCTCGCCTAAAATAAGTCTTACTATCATGTTAGCCTGATGTCCTGCGCATATCATAACTCGAGGTGCCATAAGGCCTATTCCTTCAAAGGCATCGCTTTTTCCATCGCCGCAAACATAAAGCCTCGAAAATTTCTTCTCAGTTTTAATCTCATTAGCATCACCATATCCAGCCATACCGCTTCCTGATACGATGATTGTCTCGCTATCTCTAGAAAGAAGCTCGCTAACAATCATGGCCTTAGCGCTAGGATTGTCAAAAGCTTCGCATACGATGTTAAAGCCTGTAAATAGCTGCTTTATGTTCTTATTGTCAACCTTGACATTTTCATAGCTTACATTTATATACGGGTTTATTTTTAGTAAAATTCTCTTTAGAGCCTCTGTCTTAGGCATCCCAAGTTCATCCACAGTATAGACCTGCCTGTTAAGATTACTAAGGTCAACAATATCGAAATCCACAAGATGAAGTTGCCCTACTCCGCTTCTTGCGAGCATGACTGCTATGTGCGATCCCAGGCCACCAAGCCCAGCAATCGCCACCTTAGAATTCCTAAGCTTCTCATATATATGATGAGAAAAACGCTCATCCTTCACCGCATCAAACTCTGCTTCACTAGGTATTTTATCCCTGTTATCAAGACAGCTTTCCCCTCGCATTGAATCTCTAGCTCCCATCAGCCACCTCCAACAAATCTAACGACTTCTAGGCAGTCGCTTTCTTTGAGTACAGTGCTAGGAAAACTACCTCTAGGCAGAATATCAAGATTTAGCTCAACTGCTACCATAGCTTCAGAAAATCCCATCTCAGCGATAAGATTGCTCACTGTCATACCTTCCATAAATTCAAATTTTTCTCCGTTAACCTTCATATTTTCTCCTACTAGTTATACATAAAGTAAAAGACCACACGAAGATGTACACCCAAGGTGGTGCACCCCTTCGTGTGGTCTCTCACACTCTAGATAAAGTTTAACAAACTAGTCTACTTCTGTCAACATGAAACTACTTTCATAAAAAAGAGCCGGTATGAAACCGACTCTTTAAACACTACTTATTATAGCTTATCGCTTATTTGTATTTGCAATGCCAGAAGAATGAGAATCCTAGTGGTGACTTGTAGAATCCTTCTACATCGCTAGCTAGTAGATATGGATCTGTGTAGTGGTATAGAGGTGTGATACAACCTGTGCTCATGATCATATCCTCTGCCATGTGCATCATTTCGTAACGAGCCTTGTCGTCTGGTGTTGTCTTGATTGCATCAATCAAAACATCATAAGTCTGAGCCCATGTACCATTCTTAACATTTACATCCTTGCCAAACTTTGTTAGGTCTAGGTCGTACATTGCAAGATTTTGGTGCTCGCCCTTACCGAACTGCATGTCGTTGTTTCCTGAATGTGTCTGCCACATCTCAAGGAATGTTGTAGGGTCGTTGTAGTCTGCTACCCAACCGTTACGAGCGATTGTGAAGTCTCCAGCCTTACGTGTTGTTAGGAATGTAGCCCACTCCTGGTTCTCAAGCTGTAGTTTGATTCCAGCGTTTGCTAGTGTTGACTGGATGTACTCACCGATTGCCTTGTGAGCATCGTCTGTGTTGTATAGGTATGTAAGTGTAGGAACGTTAGTGAACTTTCCTGACTTTTCATCATACTTGTAGTATTTCTTCAGAATTTCTACAGCCTTCTTGTAGTTTGACTTAACTGCTTCTGAAGATGCATCATAGTAACCTTCGTAGTCCTTGCTCTTTCCAGCCTTTGCTGCAAAGCTCTTGCCATCAGAATCCTTTAGAGCCTTAGCAACGAATGTTGATGCTGGAATCTGATCAGCCTTACCGATTTCGTTTACGATGTAGTTACGGTCAATCATTAGGCCGATTGCCTGACGAATTTCAGCCTGAGCCTTCTCAGCTTCTACTCCTGTTAGAGTTGAATCCTCAGGTAGAATTCTCTTGTTGATGTTCCATCCCATGTAGTATGTACCTAGCTGGTCAGCTACATGATATTCATCCTTATAATCCTTCTTTAGGCTATCCATTTCATTTGAAGGCATTGAGTCAATCATCTGCCAGTCGCCGTTCTTGAAGTTTGTAAGCATGTTGTTTGTGTCATCTGACAAGTAGAACTTGATTGTCTTCATTGTAACGTCCTTCTTGTCGATGTAGTTTTCGTTCTTCTCAAGTACGATCAAGCTGTTGTGCTTCCACTCTTTTAGCTTATAAGCACCATTTGATACATACTTTTCTGGTGATGTTGCCCATGACTCATCGCTTACAACATCTTCTCTTACTGGAAGATATGTAGGGAATGCAAGAAGCTCGTTCCAATATGAAACCTTGTTCTTAACAACAACCTGAAGTGTGTTGTCGTCAACTGCTGTAACATCAAGCTTAGCACCTGGTACTGGTTCCTTATCCTCGCCAGGCCAGATGTCATCATAACCCTTGATAAGCTGGAACATATTTGAATAGTCAGCTGCTAGTTCTCTTGATACTGCACGATTCCATGCGAATACGAAGTCGTGAGCTGTTACAGGCTTTCCATCTGACCACTTAGCACCTTTTCTAATCTTATAAGTGTAAGTATATGTGCCGTCTTCATTTGCTACTGGGTCAACTAGCTTTTCTGCTAAATCTGCCTTAAGAACTGCTTTGCCGTCCTTATCTGAGTCCCACTTTGCAAGTCCTGAGAATAAATGCAAAGTCATGGTTCCGCCGTCAACTGTTGAGTTTCTAGCTGGGTCCATTGTTTCCGGTTCTGAAGCTATGCAGACCGAAATTGTGTCAGCATCGTGCTTTGACTTATTGCTGGATTTGCCACCGCAAGCTGCGAGTCCAAATACCATTACAAAAGCTAGAGCCGATACAAGGGCTTTTTTCATGTGTTGCTTCTTCATGATTTTTCTCCTTTTCAATGAAATGTTTTATAGCAAGGACTTCTGTCCTAAGCCAACAAATGATTCACAGATTAGTTAATTTCCTTAACTCTGTGACATGCGACAAAATGTCCTTTCTCGACTTCCTGGAATTCAGGAACCTGCTCAGCACATATTGGCTTTGCATACTGACACCTTGTTCGGAATGGACATCCTGAAGGTGCGTTGAGTGGACTTGGAATATCGCCCTTAAGAACTATACGCTTGTTAGCCCTAGCAATCTTAGGATCCGGTACTGGAACAGCCGAAAGCAAGGACTGTGAATATGGGTGGAGCGGCCTTGTGTAGATTGTCTCAGCGTCGGCTAGCTCAACCATCTTTCCTATATACATCACTGCGATTCTATCGCTTATATGTCTAACAACGAGCAGGTCATGCGCTATGAACAGATATGTTAGCCCTAGCTTTTCCTGTAGCTCATCAAACATATTTATCACCTGTGCCTGAATCGATACGTCTAGAGCTGAAACTGGCTCGTCACAGACGATGAAGTCAGGGTTTACGGCTAGAGATCTAGCAATACCTATACGCTGTCTCTGTCCGCCAGAGAACTCATGAGCATATCTAGCAGCATGTTCACTGTTAAGTCCAACATGGTCCATTAGCTCAAGAATCTTCTCTTCTCTTTCTTTCTTATTCTCGTACAGCTTGTGTACATCTAAAGGCTCTCCGATGATATCAGATACTGTCATTCTTGGGTTCAGTGATGAGTATGGATCCTGAAATACCATAGTTGCCTTTTCTCTGAACTTCTTGATATCTGCCTTTGTTTTAATAGGGTTTCCGTTATATATAACTTCTCCTGATGTAGGCTTGTAAAGGTGCAATATTGTTCTACCTACAGTAGTCTTACCGCATCCAGACTCACCAACAAGTCCTAGTGTTTCACCTTTATTTATGTTAAAGCTTACATCGTCAACCGCCTTAAGTGGTTTATTTTTGAACCATCCCATGTTTATGTCAAAGTACTGCTTTAGGTTCTTTACCTGAATAAGCGGCTGTTCTGTTTTGATATTATCACTCATTATCTGCACCGCCTTTCTCTTCAGCTTCTGCTGCAGCCTCACCTAGGCTTACAGGCTCACCCTTCTCTAGTTTCTCTTTGACATTCATCCAACATGAAGCCTTATGCTCTGCGTTTATATCCATGCTCTCAGGTGCATCTGATATGCAAATCTTCATTGCATTATCGCATCTTGGAGCGAATGGACATCCCTTAGGAAGATTTAACAGGTCTATCGGTGTACCTGAGATAGGCTGTAGTTTCTGACCTAGGTTGCTTACGTTTGGAATGGATCTCAGAAGACCCTTAGTGTATTCGTGCTTAGGATTGTAGAAAATCTCTTCAGCAGTTCCTCTCTCGCAGTATGAACCAGCATACATTACTACTACTTCATCGCACATCTGAGCTACAACACCTAGGTCGTGAGTAATCATGATGATTGCCATTCCTAGCTGCTCCTGGAGATCCTTCATGAGCTCAAGAATCTGAGCCTGAATTGTAACGTCAAGCGCTGTCGTAGGTTCGTCTGCTATGAGAATATCTGGCTCACAAGCAAGCGCCATAGCTATCATTACACGCTGACGCATTCCTCCCGAGAATTCATATGGATACTGCTTCATACGTTTCTCAGGTTCGTTTACGTTTACGAGCTTCAGCATTTCAACTGCTCTCTCGTATGCCTGTTTCTTATCTCTATCAGTGTGGAGAAGTATTGCCTCCATCAGCTGATGTCCTACCGTATATGTTGGGTTTAGTGAGGTCATAGGATCTTGGAATATAATTGAGATCTTATTACCTCTTATGTTCTTCATTACCTTTTCGCCAGCGCCTACAAGCTCCTGTCCATCAAACTTGACTGATCCACCGACAATCTTTCCTGCCGATGCCAAAATCTGAAGTACAGAGTAAACCGTTACAGACTTACCTGAGCCTGATTCTCCAACGATTCCCAAAACCTTACCGCGTTCCAAATTAAATGAAACACCGTTTACTGCCTTGACTTCGCCTGCATCTGTAAAAAAGGATGTATGTAAATCTTTTACTTCTAATAAAGCCATTTTACACTCCTCTCTTAAGCGTTAAGCTTAGGATCAAATGCGTCGCGCAATCCATCACCGAATAGGTTTAGTGAAAGTACGATTAGAGAAATAACGATTGCTGGAATTATCAAATGTGACGGATATGATGATATTCCATTAAGAGCATCCGATGCTAGTGAGCCAAGTGAAGGCAGCGGTGCATTAACACCAAGTCCTAGGAATGAGAGGAAGCTCTCTGTAAATATAGCACTTGGAATTTGTAGTGCCGTCGATATGATGATAACACTGATACAGTTAGGTATCAGATGTTTCTTTATAATCCAACCTGCCTTAGCTCCTGTTGCCTGAGCTGCAAGAACATATTCCTGCTCTCTTAGGGATAGAATCTGTCCTCTGATAAGTCTTGCCATCGATACCCAGTATAGCAAAGCGAATACGACGAAAAGACTGACGATATTGCTTCCGATTCTCTCAAATATTGTGCCATCTAAAACATTACCGAGCGCCGCCTTAAGAACTGATGCTAAGAGTATAACCATTAGCATGTCAGGAAGCGAGTAAATGACATCGACTATTCTCATTAGGACCATATCGACCTTTCCGCCGATATATCCTGCTATTGAACCGATTGTCATACCGATTACCAAAACTATGATACTTGCAAAGAAACCTACTGCAAGCGAAATTCTTGTTCCATATACTACACGGATAAAGTAGTCTCTTCCGTGTCCATCTGTTCCGAAGATATGTGGGAATACCTTATCACCCTGGCTAATCTTCATCTTCTCAGTCATACCGTATTGCATAGGAGCAATATTGTTGAAGCTTGCGTCTACAGGCTCTCCTCTCTTTACTCCAAGCTGCTGGTCATATCCATATGGCCAAAATGCAGGAAGTATCAGAGCTGCTAAAGTTATAACTACGATTATAATCAGACTGACAAGTGCAACCTTGTTCTTAACAAGACGCTTAACTCCATCCTTGAAGAATGTTGATGACTCTCGCATCTGCACCATATACGCTTTTTCGTCAGCCGTTGCAGGTATGAAATTGTCCATATCTACATGCATGCTTAGTTTATTTGTAATATTATCCATTGTGCCCTCTCTATTCTAAAGTGATACGTGGATCTGCAATCTTGTATAGTATATCGCTGACAAGGTTCATTATTACAATGAGTGTCGCTAGTATGATCGTTGTTCCCATAATCAAAGGATAGTCACGACCTATTATACTGTTTACAAATGCTCGTCCGATACCCGGCACTGCGAATATCTTCTCAACTACAAGTGAACCTGTAACTATGTATGCTAGCATAGGTCCAAAGTATGTGATTACAGGGATAAGTGAGTTCTTAAGTGCGTGATGCAAAATTATATCACGGTTTGAAACGCCCTTAGCCTTTGCTGTACGAATGTAGTCCTGACCAAGAACATCTAGCATAGATGAACGTGTCAGACGCGTTATATATGCCATAGGATATAGCATCAAAGTAATAATCGGAAGGATTAAACCTCCTTCTGCATCGCCGTTTGCCGGAAGTACTCCAAGCTTAATAGAAAATAGCATAAGCAAGAAAATACCCATTATAAACGATGGCATAGATACCATAGCTGTCGTCAGAACCATGATAAATTTATCAATCAGCTTGTTTCTCTTAAGAGCTGCCAAAGCTCCAAGCCCAACGCCAAATATCAAAGCAAAAATAGCTGCTGTTACACCTAGCTTTGCTGATACCGCAAATCCGTCTGATAATACATCAATAACCTGACGTCCTCTCTGCTTTAGCGAAGGTCCAAAGTCAAACTGAGTAACTATACCTTTCAGATATGTTGTGTACTGTTCCATGACCGGCTTATCAAGCCCGTATTTAGCCTCTAACTGAGCTCTTACTTCTGCCGAAGCCGCCTTCTCTCCTATGAATGGTCCGCCTGGTACTAATCTCATTACAAAAAATGTAATAGTGATTACAACCCAAACGGTCACAATTGCGATTAATATTCTCTTCAGAATATAAAGCAAAGTCCTTGAATCCATTATTTCATCACCTTTTCCTTTTGGTTTGCCACATTTTTCACATCATTTGGTTAACTTTTATAATAACCTATTTTGCCCTGATTCGCAATAAAAACTCGTCACTTTATGAGCTTTTCCAACAAAATTTTATCACAATTTCATCACATATCACGCTCAAAACTATTGAAAAATAAAAGCGAATTTTATTCTACCACAAAACGCTTTACTTTGCAAAAGTTTTTGTTATTGATTTGTGGTTTTTTCCAATTAAAGTCGTCTTTTGTTGTGTCAATCGTTAATATTTGAGTACGGATCTCTCAACCCTATTCTTTAACGAGCGCAGTCTGCGAGTAAGTTTATTTGTATCCTCTATCCTTCGAATTACTGCATAGGCATTATCTTCTCTATACAAAAGAACGGCTGAAAGCTTAGCCTTAATGTCGTCGCAAATCTCCTTGACCTGCTCAAGGTACTCATCCTTTGACATATTATTAAGTCCTGCAGGAAGCTCCTCTATATCAAAAGTATATTCTATATCAAAGAGTTCGAATATCTTCTTTGATAGACTAAGCTTAAGCTCATTTGATCTAACTGCAAACATTCCTGTATGCTCCTGCGCTTCAGCCATCTGCTGTGTCATAAAGCTTTCTAGTGCCGCAAATTTTTCGTCTAGCTCATCGTAAGGCATGCCCATAGCACTTCTATAGAACTGAAGCTCTTTGAGGGCCGAGCTTATGATGTCTGTAAGCTTCTTTCTCGTCGACTCTTGCATTATCTCCTTTATGGAAGCACTGCTGTCTCTTAGAATAGTAGACTTCAGCTCTTCAACGCCTTCGCCAGTCTTTGCACTTACGGGCATCAGCTTTATCTCACTAGTCTCCATAATCTCGCTCAAAAGCCCTGCGCAGTAGTCCGTGTAGGCTTCTAAATCCTCCGCGCTAACCGTATCCATTTTGTTCACGGCAAAGTAGAATTTTCCCGCGTATTCCTTGGTGCTCTGCAAAAAGTCTATCTCTATTTGATTGATAGGACTATCTACAGAAAGAAGGAAGATTACGGCATCACTTTCCTTCATGTAGTCGTATGCGACCTCAGTATTGTTCTTATGAAAAGAGCCCACGCCTGGCGTATCAACATATGTGATTCCGTTCTTGAGAAATTCGGACTCACTGTGAATTACAACTTCCTTAACACCAAGCTCATTTTTGGCATTTTCTTGCTCACTTATATATGCGGAAAGTTCATCTATTTCGACGGGCCTGATTTCTCCGTTTTCAAAGCAAACCTCTGCAGATTGCTTTCCGTAAACGACCTTGGTCACCGCCGAGGTAATCGGGACTATCCCGACCGGCATGTAATTCTTCCCAAGTATGCAGTTACTCAAGGTGCTCTTTCCCCTCTTGAACTGTCCTATGACTGCAATTGTCATATTGCTATTGCTTAGCTTATCTATCAAAAGCTTGCACTGACGCCTCTGGATGCTGCACGCTGCCTCGCCACCAGAAAACAGTTCATCTGCTTCCTTTGCAAGCTCCAAAATATCGATAGCTTCAACCTTTAATTCATTCATCAAATATTTCTCTCCTGATAAAATCGTGATAAAAAATACATAAATATAATACCATTTTTGAGATTACAAATAAATATTCCTTTAGTTCTGCCAATAGTGCTTTAAGCAAATTTTTACAGTGAACCGATTTTGTGTTATGCTTTATAAAATATTATTTAGGAGGATGTCATGCCAGAATTACCAGAGGTAGAATCGATAAGAAGCATGCTCGAAAAACGAGTTTTAAACAAGAAAATATCAAAGCTAGAAATCCTTGATACCAAAGCTATCGCAAGACCTGAACCAGATAGCTTTTGCAGCGCTATTCTCGGCAGGAAAATCCTCGGTATGAGGCGAGATGCTAAGTATCTTATATTTGATTTTGATGATACATCAAAGATGATAGTCCACCTTCGTATGACCGGCAACTTGCTCTACATGGATGGAAGCTCAAAGATAAATATTAAGTCAGACGAAAACGGCTTACCAAGGCACGCGCGCGTTATTTTTACATTGAATGACGGCAGCTTGCTCTGCTTCTGCGACCAAAGAAAGTTTGGCAGGCTGTGGTTTTACTCGAGTGACGAAGATTACAAAGCTTGCGGAATAGATAGGCTTGGGCCCGAACCTTTAAGTGCCGATTTTAGTAAAGAATATCTTTACAAATGTCTCGCAAAAACCAAGAGACAGGTTAAAGCTGTACTTTTAGATCAAAGCATAGTTTCAGGTATAGGAAATATCTACTCTGATGAAATCCTCTTTAAGGCGGGAATACTTCCTCAGACTAGAGCCTGTGACATAAGCAAGAACAATGCACTTTCCTTGTACGATGCAATAAACGATGTCATTTCTAATGGAATCAAGGCAAATCGGAGCTCAATCGAAGTATATATGCTAGGCGCCAGTAAGCAGTATTCAGATTTAGAAAAGATGAAGGTCTATCAAAAAGCAGGCAGTAAATGTATGGTCTGCGGTACTAAAATAGAAAAATTGACAATAGGTGGACGAAGCTCATGCTTTTGCCCTAACTGTCAGCGCTAAATCACTAGCTTATGGCAGACGCATCTTGCAGAAAATAAAAGCCGCCACATAAACTACTGTGGCGGTTTTGCTTTGTCTTATTCGATAAAACTACTTCAGTTTTGCATTTGTCTTTGCGAGGAACTTCTCATTTTCGATGATGAAGCGCTCATGCCTTGCCTCGCCGATTAGCCCCGCTTCATCCATGGCTTTGATTTTAAATACCAGCTTTCTTCCATCTACCTCAACAAGCTCGCTCTCGCATGTAACCTCCATGCCAACTGGTGTTGCTGCAAGGTGTGATACTGTCATAGACGTTCCAACAGTGCCCTGTCCTTCCTCTAGCTCAGCTTCAACCGATGTGTGAGCAGCCTCTTCCATCATGGCTACCATAGCTGGTGTTGCGAAAACATCAAGCCTTCCGCTACCCATCACCTTTGCGGTTAATCCCTCAACGACAGTTTTCTTTATCTGATTCTTTATTCCTACCTTCATTTCGCCCTCTGTTCCTTTCGAAAAAACTTTCTTTGATTATAACATCAAAATCAGAATATAAAAGTAATAAATTCTTTATAATTATGTTTATAGTTTTGTAATAAAAATGTACTATAGTCTTATTATAGCGAGCTATACTTTTTTGAAATTGGAGTTTTTGATGGGGAAGGAACACATATCGGATATCAGCAGCCTCAGTGCTGAGAATCTGAACGATTTAAATAGAAGAAGGCGCGTAACATATATTGCCTCTACGGCAGGCTTTATGATTACGATTTTGATGGTATTTGCACTGACTGTATATATACTATCAGTTTCATCCGTTTTTAGTGCAGCCTACTATTCGGATGACCTTAGCATGAAAAATATAGATATCGCACGTATTCGTACAGGAAAATATCTTGGTATCCCATGGATAGTCCTAATTCCTGCACTTGTTCTTGTGTCAATTACTTTTGTAATTTCGATAATGAGAGCTGGTGAATTTGGACAAGATGGCAAGATCAAGCTTAGCTGGTTTGATAAAATTTTCTCTGAAATTCAAGTTCTAGTTGCAATGATTGCAAGCGCAGGCATAGTGATTTCAGATGAGCTCATTCGCACCTGGATATATAGAAGCCATCTGCTCGATAAACCTATTGCTGCTGTGTTTAAGCAGGCCTATAACTCAACACCTAACAACGAGGCCATCAAGGACTTCATAGAAGAAAATATACGCTCTTTTAACAGTTCTGGTTTATTCGTTGAGCCGCACTGGGTTCAGCTGGTTTTGAGCCTTACAATAGCCTTTGCCATTTTCTTTTTGGATATCATGACAATTCACTCACTATCTAAGAAAATCAAAAGCGGCGAGCTCCTAAAAAGAACCATCTTAGGCTATATCCTAACACATACATTTAAACTCGCGGGCGGTGAGAAATACCTTTTTGCTAAGATAATAGGATGCTTAATCCTCTGCACTCTTCTTGCTGCAACCGGATGGGGCGCCTTCATAGTTCTTATTTTGATCTTCATATTCGTTCCCGTTCAGCTAAGAAAATATGCTGAGCTCAAGCGAGGCATCCGCGAGGTCAAAGCAGGAAACTACGACTACAACATACCCGTATATGCTAGTGGCGAGCTGGATAGATTATCCATGGATATAAACTCCATAGCAGATGCTCAGGAAATTGTGGTTGCAAACGAGCTTCATAATCAGAGGCTCAAATCCGAACTCATATCACATGTATCACATGACCTAAGAACACCGCTCACTTCTATGATATCTTATCTAGATTTACTTAGATTTGAGGGACTCGATAGCGAAAAGGCTCCTGAGTATTTAGACATAATAACAGATAAGACAAACAGACTATCAAAGCTAACTGACGACCTCTTTGAGGCTGCCAAAATTTCTAGCGGAGATATACCTGTCGAACTCACTAAAATCGAGATGGTTTCGCTCGTAAGGCAGGCCATTGCTGAAGAAGCAGATGCATTCAAAAACAAGGACATAACTCCGGTTATGAACACAAATTTGGAGAGCGCCTTTGTCTATGCAGACGGACAGCAGCTTTGGAGGGTTGTTGATAATCTATTTACAAATGTTTGCAAGTACTCAGTTACCGGAAGCAGAGCATATATAAATTTATATGATTCCGATACATACTACGCTTTGGAAATCAAAAATATTTCAAATTCGCCACTAAATATCAATCCAGATGAACTTATGGAAAGATTTAGGCGTGGCGACCGTTCAAGAAATACCGATGGAAGCGGTCTTGGTCTAAGCATTGCAAAAGACCTTGTAAAACTAATGCACGGTAAGTTTGAGATTGAGATTGATGGCGACCTATTCAAGGCAAGCGTCTATATGAAGAAGGCTTAGTTCTAATGAAAGCTTAATGCTATAAGTTGCAATAAAAAAGTTGGGATTTTTGTTCCCAACTTTTTATTTTTTCTTTATTTTTTTGTTTCTATCTTTGATTTATCAAAATCTGGGAAAGGCTTAACTTCAGTATCATTGATGTTTTTATAGTAAATCTCGAAGTGGTCTTCGTTATTCATCTTCCAGTTTTCCTTAGTAGACTCTAGCTTAGTATCTGTGCTAATTATGGCTTCACAAGGAATGAGCTTCCCAAAGAATCCTTCCTTCTTCATTACTAGCGTAATTTTTATATCGATAGACTTAACAAGGCTCTTTTCTTTATATAGATTACTCTTTACAAATGAGCCCTGAAGTTTTTTGATATCATCGATATCCTTAGTTACATCACCCTTGAATTCGAGGAATACATAATCATTTTTCTCCGTCCTAACAAACTTATCTGCGTATTTTTCGTAAAGTTTTAGTACGGCTTCTTTATTTCCTATTTCTGGTACTGTATGCTCTTTTGGATCTGCGATCTTCCAGTTCCATTTACCAGATTTATAATCAGAGCTTGCTTTGTAAAGTTCCTTATCATTTGGCGCATAATATTTATCCTTGTTAAAAAGTGAATCACTGCTACCATAGGTTGTTAAAGCCTCTTCAATATACCTTTTATCTGCTAATTCATACTCACCTGTTCCACCGAAGTAATCGTATTTAGAGTCACCATATACGTAGAATTCACTATAGCTTAATGGATCAAGCTGTATTTTTCCTTGTCTAGCCTTTGTCTCTGACCTAAAAATTTGTTCCTTATCATTATACATATGATTTTTTCTATATATCTTTATTGTATATTCTAAGTTCTTTGCTTCGCCAATTGACTTTACATAAGACTTAACATTAGATTCTGGCTTATTTCCACAGCTCGCAAGAGCCACACATAACATAAGCACAAGTAGTGCAAGTGCTAAAAATCTTTTATTCTTCATTATTATCTCACACTCCATTCTACTTTACTTCTGCTTTATCAACTCCGTCAGGAGTCTCAACTACAATACCTGTATTCTGGTCTGAATAAGTAACCTTGCTTGTCATTTTTGCTGATGCATATTCTGAGTCATACTCACTCGTATAGGTTATTCCCATAGGTGTAAAGTCTTCCTTGGATACCTTAAATACAATTTTTGCACTTCCACTATAGTAGAAATCATATAGACCATATGCAGTATCTAGAGCTCCAAATATCAAATAGTTGTTTGGGTCTGCAAGCTTTAAATCACTTATCTCATATGTAAATGTATAGCTATCCTTCTCCTCTGAAAGCTTAACATCCTTCTTGTGTTCTCTAAGGAATTCAATGAAATCATAATTGAAGCCAAGTGGCTGTCCGTAAAATTCATCCGAATACTGGCTTATAGTCCAAACCTTACTTTTCTCAGGCACCTGAGGTAATTCATAGCTTAGCATTGAGTCACCATAATATTTGTATTCTATCTTCTTGTGTGCCATTGTAGTTCCTGTGACTTTAACCTCGCCTGAAACACGGTTTGGTCTTAGCTCAAAACTTCCCTTGAACTTTCTCTCACGCCAGTATTCAGGCTTCTCCCCCTCCTTAGGCTCATGTTTTACACCATTATGTTTAGTAGTAATGCTAATCTTGCCGTTCTTTAGCTGCTCAAAACCCTGAAAACTCTTCTCTAGGATTTCGTCCTTGCTGAGATTTTTGTTGTTATTGCTACCACCGCTTTGGCATCCAACTAGCGCAACTATCGCTATCAAGCTTACTGCTAGTAGCATTGTTCTTTTAAAATAACTTTTCATGTTTTACCCCCTGAATTTTAGTTAAACTCTGAAAGCTTATTTAAATATTATAAGTTTTATCAGAATCCAATGCAAGGAATTTAAGACTTTCTTAATACATAAAAAATTAAAACTTTTTATATTTACGCAGAATAGCTAAGCAAACCAGCTAAAAATTAGCATAGAAAAAACCCCATCTTACGATGAGGCCTTCACTTACTTAATTATTCCTGGTTTGCGTCCATAATGGTGTCGAACTCTTCAACTACCTTGGCAAACAATGCGTCGTCTTCGATATCAACAAGCTCAAACTCGTCCTCTCCAACTTCCTTGTATCCATAAATATATACATCATCACTGCCATCTAGTGGAATAAGTGCGATGTAGTCCTTGCCGTCGTAATCGAAAATTCCCATCTCTTCACATTCAATAACTTCACCGTCATCAAATTCTAAAGTGATGATTGCGGCTTCGTCCTGAACGGTCTGCTTCTTATCTGACATTTTTACCTCCGGTTATTAACATCCTTAGTGTCCAATTGACATCTCTGATTAACTATATCACCAAACATATTTTAAAGCAACTGCATAAGGATATTTATTCATCAAAATCCCCTATTTGTCTATTTAAAAAAATCAATTACATTTCTTGCTGATTCTTCACTCATCCCCTCAACTTCAGTCAGCTCAGCAAGGCTTGCCTTTTTGATTGAATCAATAGATCCAAAGTGAGCAAGAAGTGCATTTCTCCTTCTCGGACCTATTCCCTTGATTTCATCAAGAATGGAGCTTATGGTCTTCTTTCCGCGAAGGTTTCTATGGTACTCAATAGCAAATCTGTGGACCTCCTCCTGAATTGTACCTGCATATGCAAATAACAAAGGTCTATCCTTTAGACTTATCTCTCTTCCGTCCTCAAACATTATGCCTCTAGTCCTATGGCTGTCATCCTTGACAAGACCTACGACAGGAACATCTAGCCTTAATGCATCGAGAACCTTCTTAGCCGCAGTGACCTGCCCTCTACCTCCGTCCATGAATATACAGTCTGGAAGTATTGCAAAGGCAGGATCTCCCTTTTGTGCCCTGCTAAAGCGCCTATAAATCATCTCTTGAAGACTTCCGTAATCATTGGGGCCTTCAATTGTCTTTATCTTAAACCTACGGTAGTCCTTTCGAATTTTGTTTGTTCCCTCAAAGACAACCATAGCTCCAACAGAATCAATTCCATTGGTGTTAGATATATCGTAGGATTCAATGCGGTAGCTCTCCCCCCTAGGCTCTATGTCAATATTTCCTTCTAGCAAAGCAGCCTTTATTTCCTTCCTTAGCTGAAGCTGCTTTTCGGCCTTTGACCTATTCTTTTCGCTTATAGTCTTGCTCATCTCAAGCCTATCCTGCTGCGCAAGCTTTAGCATGCTCAGCTTTTCACCACGCTTTGGCACACTTATCCTCACCTTATGTCTGCCCTGAGAAAGGAATTCTTCTATCAAAGCGCTTTCCTCTGGAAGCTCCTCGACTATGATTTCGTGAGGAACCTCAGCCCATCTGCTGTAGTACTGCTTAATGAACTCAGCCGTCATCTCTCTGCGATTTTCGCTAATGCCCTCCTGAACCTGGAAGGATTCTCTTCCCACGAGCTTTCCATTTCTGACCGTAAACAAAACTATAAAGGCATTCTCAAGATCCTTAACTGGAAGAACTATATCCATGTCGTTATCGCCAGCCATAGTAACTCTTTGGGTTTCTGAAAGCTCCTCAGCTGCTGCAATTGCATCACGATATCTTGCTGCATCCTCAAACCTAAGTTCTTCTGAGGCTTCCTCCATTTTTTGTCTTAGGCTTTCTACAAGCTTTGATTTCTTACCCGATAGAAATTCTATTACATCGTCAATAGATTTGCGATATTCCTCCTCGCTTATGTTCCCTGTGCATATTCCCTTGCACTGCTCGATATGATAGTTCAGACACGGCCTGAATCCTGGCGGAAAATCCTGTGCAGAACAGCGCTTTAGACCGTAGACATTATTTAAAAGTTCTATCATCAAATTCACTGCACCTACATCGCTATAAGGTCCGAAATACTTGTTGCCATCCTTTTTGATGATTCTGGTTTTCATAACCCTAGGGTATTTCTCACTAAGTGTAACCACAATGTATGGATATGTCTTATCATCTCTAAGCAGGACATTGTACTTAGGCATGTATTTTTTGATTAAATTGCACTCTAAGATAAGGGCCTCCATCTCAGTTGCGCAGGTGATATAGTCAAACTCCGCTATATTCGCCGTTAGCGCCCTAAGCTTTGCGGTCGACTTACCGTAGCTTTGGAAGTACTGACGAACCCTGTTCCTCAGTGAAATAGCCTTTCCGACATAGATGACCTGCCCTAATTTGTCCTTATGCATATAAACTCCCGGTGTGTCCGGGAGTTTTTTGAGATTCTCTTTAATATCAAACATTGTATCGCCTAATCCTCTATCTATAGCGATTGTACCTATTGTTTCGTTCGTGCTCTCTCATCAGTTCTTCCATGGCAAGCTGCTTAATACGCTCCTTGCGAAGCTTGCGCCTTCGCGCCTTGGTCTTGGCTTTGTTGACCGTTCTAAGCATCAAAAGTGATACTATCAAAAATATTACAAAAAGAACTATTATAGTCGTTTTGTTTGAGATTCCTATATATGAAGGAATCCAGCCTGTTCCAACAGATTCTGTGGAAACCAGGTCTATCTCATTGACCTGCTCATCAGAAACGTAGATGCGGTAGCTACCCATTACGTCTCCCTTTTTGATAGGGGCCTCAACGTCGCTCTTAAGTACCACCTCAGTCTTGATCAAATCCTTGGAACCCTGAGCTGGTAGATAGGCCATTGCTGCGCTTGCGGATTCTACCTCAACTCTAGTCTTGACGCCGTGCTTAACTCGCGCCTTTCCTAAAACCTTACCCTTTGGAACGACCTCTATGCCCTTAATCTTAGTCTTGGCATAATCAACCATCTTTTCGCAAATCGTATAGCGTGTATTCTTGCCTACGCCGAGTGAAACCATGATAAGCTCCATACCATTTTGCTTATAGACCATGGTTATCGATGTACTGTTTTCGCTGATATATCCCAGTTTACCTGATACATACCCCGATTTACTTCCGGATAAAAGCTTATTGCTATTTTTCAAAAAACGGACGTCGCTCATCTCAGTCTTAGGTATCCTATAGTTCTTGGTTCCTGAAACCTTTAAGATAGTTTTGTTTCCGAAGGCAACTTTTGCTATCTCCAGAAAATCGGAAGCTGTAGTATGCTCCGCCGAAACATCGTCAATCAAACCGTTAGGAGTTGCGAACAGTGTGTCCTTGCAGCCGATGTTCTTTGAGGTCTCATTCATGAGCTTGATAAACTCATCCATGCTTCCTGAAACAGCTTCTCCCAAAGCGTATGCTGCACCATTATCTGACATGATTAGCATCGCGTGAAGCAACTGGTCGACTGTGAGAATCTCGCCTTCTTTAAGCTGAATTCCCTTCTCCTGGTTACTTAGCTTTGCAGCCTCTGCAGATATGGTCACCTTAGCATCCAGCGAAAGCTTCTGAGTAACCAAAATAGCTGTCATAAGCTTGGTCAAGCTATATGGTGCAAACTTTTTCTTCTCAGACTTTGCATAAACCTTTTCTCCAGTATTCTTGCAGTAGATTATCGCAGAACCAGATTTAAGTTCAGGCTTTCCGTTCTTATCTACTTTTACAATCCCTTTGTCTACTTTGTTCGTTGATCCAAAATTAGCTTCACTCACCTTATCAATATCAGATTCGCTAGCTTTCTGTTCCTCACTTTGCTGATTTTCCTGCTGGAGCTTCTCGGTCCCATTAGTCTGCTCGGTTTCATTTTCGGCAGGCTGAACTGGCTCATCCTCTGCGAAGGCAAAGCCATAGGTAAACAGCATCATAAAAATGAGCACTAAACTTAGGTATACCTTTGTTTTTCTGTTTCTACTCATGAATTCTCAATATCTCCATAGTATTCCTTGCTTATGTAGAGTTATCTCCCATCAAAGCTAATACTTTAGCTTTTCAAAAAGCATATCAGTGAGCTTAAATGCTTCATCGACATAAACACCTGTAGCTATAGCTGCACGCTCATTAAACTGCTTGCGCTCATCCTCTAAAAGCTCATTTCTGCTATCGTAGATAACAAATGGAACAGGGTCGCTAGAGTGTGTACGGATTGCAAGAGGCGTCCTGTGGTCAGGTGCAATGAGAACTCTGAAGTCCTCACCTCTTTCTCTAAGTCCCTCAACTATAGGCTTTACTATTCTTGAATCTATGTTCTCTATGCATGCAATTTTGTCCTCGAGCGATCCTGCATGAGATGACTCATCAGGTCCCTCAACATGTACATAGACGAAGTCATTTCCTCCATCAAAGAGATCTAGCGCTGCCTGAGCCTTACCCTCATAGTTTGTATCAAGGCTTCCCGTCGCGCCTGGAACGATGATAGTTCCAAGTCCAGCGTACATAGCGATACCCCTGATAAGGTCAATCGCGCTTATAACACTTCCTTTTACGGAGTACTTGTCCTCAAAGTTAACGAGATTAGGTCTCTTTCCCTGTCCCCATATCCAAATTGAGTTTGCTACTGGAAGTCCCTGCTCTCTGCGCTTCTGATTAACCGGATGCTCGTTCATTATGTCGTAGCTTCTTCTCATCATATCGATCAGAAAATCTGCATCCTCACCTTTAGGAAGCCAGTCTCCAACTCTCTTGTCTAAATGATCATGTGGAGGTACCGTCTCATAGTCTGTTCTTCCACCATGCACAAGAAGACAATGTCTATACTGAGTTCCTGTGTAATATCTTAGCTTATCTGAGCCAAACTCTTTGTTCAAAGCCTCAATAAGCTCAGCTGATTCCTCTGATGAAATACAGCCTGCATCGTGGTTTACTATGGTCATATCCTCGTACTTTCCATCACCGCTTACCGTGATGAAGTTTGTACGAAAGGCAACATCATCAGGCTCCATATCTATGCCGATGCTGATAACCTCAAGTGGCGATCTACCTGCAAGGTCAGTCCTTGCATCATATCCCATGAGTCCTAAATTCGCTGCATCGCTTCCTGGTGGAATTCCTGGCGGAATTGTCCTAACCATCCCAACGAGTGCCTTGCTTGCTAATTTGTTAATGTTAGGTATGTTAGATACTTCAAGCGGTGTCTTACCTCCCAATGACGCAATTTCGTCATCTCCTGAGCCGTCTGGCACTACAATCAGATACTTCATACTTAATTAGCCTCCTTAAATTCTTTCATGAATTCTATCAAAGCTTCTACGCCCTCAATAGGCATTGCATTATATATACTTGCGCGCATTCCACCAAGGATTCTATGACCTGAAAGGTTAATAAGTCCTCTCTCCTTAGCCTCTGCGATAAATTTCTTATCTAGGGTCTCATCTCCCGTAACAAAGACTACGTTCATCAGTGAACGATCCTCCTTGCGAACCGGTGCTTTGTAGAAATCGCTTGAATCGATGTAGTCGTAGAGCATATTTGCCTTCTTAACATTAATCTCGTGAATCCTCTTGATTCCGCCTATTCTGTCAAGATACTTAAACACCTCTCCTGCAATGTAAATCGTAAAGCAAGGCGGTGTATTGTACATCGAATCCTTATCTGCATGTGTCTTATAATCTAGATAAATTGGAGTATTCTCAGGTGCAAATCCAAGAAGATCTTCCCTGATAATAACAATGGTAACTCCTGCTGGTGCAATGTTCTTCTGAGCTCCAGCATATATCAATCCATACTTAGTCACATCAACTTCCTCTGAAAGTATGCAGCTTGACATATCTGCAACTAGCGGAATATCTCCTGTCTCAGGGATATATGGGAAGTGTGATCCGAAGATGGTGTTGTTTAGACAGATATAAACATAGTCTGCATCCTCTCTGATATCCTCTTTCTTTACCTTAGGAATATATGTGTAGTTCTCATCCTTGGAGCTTGCAATAACCTTGATATCGCCGAACTTCTCAGCTTCCTCAGCTGCCTTCTTCGCCCAGTTTCCTGTTACTATGTAGTCTGCCTTCTTTGATTTTCTCAAAAGGTTAATTGGAACCATAGAAAACTGAAGCGTTCCACCGCCCTGAAGGAATAGAACCTTGTAATTGTCAGGTATGTTCATAAGCTTTCTGAGATTTGCCTCAGCATCATCCATGATCTGCTGAAAGTCCTTTGATCTATGGCTCATCTCCATAACAGACTGTCCACAACCCTTGTAATTAGTCAGATTTGCTGCTGCATCCTCCATCACCTCTAGTGGCAATACGGATGGTCCTGCCGAGAAGTTAAAAACTCTTTTATCCATGTTATTTCTCCTTTAGCTTATATTATATAAATTGAATTAAGTTTCTAGTTATAGACCTTTCTTATTTTATCACTATATTGAAAGCTACGCAATCCAGTGCTATAATAATTTGAATGACTTTAGTGCTATATTTCAGTGAAGCTTCAAGCGAAGCTTTAGGATTAAATATAAATGCTTAGGAGGCTATAAATGTATAAAATTTCAACGCTCAACAAAATTTCCCCAGTGGGCCTAGCCCGCTTTACAGATGCCTACGAGATAGTAGACGGTGCAAACGGAATAGACGGTTCTGCAGGTGTTCTCGTGCGCAGCCAGACTATGCACGATATGCAGTTTGACGAATCACTTCTTGCCATAGCAAGAGCCGGTGCTGGCGTAAACAATATTCCTTTAGAGTCATGTGCTGATCAGGGAATCGTGGTTTTCAATACCCCTGGTGCAAATGCAAACGCGGTTAAAGAGCTCACAGTCGGAGCCTTGATTTTAGCTGCAAGAAATCTAGATAAGGCCATTGCTTGGACAAACGCCTTTGCCGGTAAGGAAAGCGAAAACATCGGCAAGGAGGTTGAGAAAGGCAAGAGCAAGTTCGCAGGAAGTGAGCTAAAGGGAAAGACAATCTCTGTATTCGGTCTTGGCGCAATCGGAATCCTTGTGTGCAATGCTGCATCAGATCTCGGTATGGACGTAATAGGATATGATCCTTACCTAGGAGTGCACTCAGCTCTTCGTTTAAACGCATCAGTTAAGATAGAGACTAAGCCTGAAGCTGCCCTGGCAAAAGCCGACTATGTCAGCCTTCACCTACCATCGCTTCCAAGCACAAACGGAATGTTCAACGCAGAGCTTCTTTCAAACATCAAGCCAGGCGCTGTCTTCCTAAACTTCTCAAGAGATAAGCTTGTTGAAGAGGATGCTATGATAGATGCTCTAGAGTCAGGAAAGATTTCTAAGTACATCACTGACTTTGCAACAAACGGCATTATCGGAAGAGATGATGTTGTTTGCATGCCTCACCTTGGAGCTTCTACAGAGGAAGCGGAAGATAACTGTGCAATGATGGCTGCAGAGGAAATCATGGACTACCTAGAGAACGGAAATATAAGAAACTCCGTTAACTTCCCTGCTGTTGACCTTGGTCCTATCGGAACTCAGACAAGAGTTGCACTCATAACAAAGAACGAGCCATACCCAGCAAAACTTGCTGCTGCAATGTTCGCAGACAAGAATATCACGGCTATTGCAGGTGCTACACGCGGTGAATACGGCTACGCACTAGTTGCAACAGATGATGAAATAACAGAAATCCCAAAGCTTCCTGAGGTTCTACGCGTGCGCGTTTTAACTACAGACTGATATCCTTTAATAAGATTTTTTAGACACGCTTCTCTTTGATGAGCGAACCATATTTGATAAAAAAATTCCGCTATACGAGCTTTCTAGCATGCATAGCGGTTTTTATTTACAAATATTTACTGCTCCTTCATGTCAGCCCAAACTTTGTTTAGGATGATTCCTAGAACAAACACCCATGAAACAAAGTATAGCCAAAACATCGAAATCGATAAGCTCGCCATAGATCCGTAAAGGATGTTGTTTGTCACTGCCCTTGTTGTATATCTTGAATAAAAGATTGTAACTAGAAGCATTCCAACTGCGCAGAAAATGGTTCCAGGGACAACACTTCTTGCTTTTAGCTTGCACTTTGGCAGCATGTAGTAGTTCATGAATATTAAGAAGAAGTACAGCGCGCCTGCTATAGGCCAGCGAAGGAAGGTCCATATCCAGTCGAGCCTGCTGTTTATCTGCAAGCGAGTTGCCAAAAATTCTAGGACTAGCTCTCCGTATCCGAGAACTACGAATATGAATACCATCGCTATTACTGTAACTACTACAGCCATCATCGAGCGAAGTCTATCAAGCCAAAAGTTTCCGAAATCCTGTCCATCAGAATAGCTGTAATTCAGCACTCTCAGCAGTGTAAACTGTATCCTTGATGCCGCCCAAATGGCCATTATAATTAGGAAAAAGTTTGTTGTCGTCTGTGGCCTGAACTCAAAAATTTTGTTCAGAAATACCATAGCTTCACTAGAAAAATTCTTCTCAAACCAGTTCTGTAGCAAATCTATAGACAGATTAAAAACGCCTAGTAGCTGCGTGAGCAGAACTATACTTGGGAAAATTGATAATATGAAATAAAAGGCTATCTGCTCAGGGATACCTTGATAGTAAGGGTCCTGATACTCTTTGATGCCTAGGTAGATCATTCGGAAAAACTTTTTCTTGAGCGTCATGCGCTCTCCATTTCTAAATCCCGCCTCTTTCACTCAGCAATCTCTCCATTTCTTCAAGAGCCTTTGCTCTATGGCTGATTTTGTTCTTTGTCTCTGCGTCCATCTGCGCAAATGTCCTCTGATATCCATTTGGAATAAACAGCGGATCGTAGCCAAAGCCAAATTTCCCTTCCTCTCTATCTATAATGTGACCTGGGCATTCTCCCCTCGCCACAATAGTCTCTCCGTCAGGAAAAACTATGGTTATAACAGAAACGAACTTTGCACGTCTATCAGTGTAGGTCACTCCATCTAGCATGCATAGCAGCTTCTCGTTATTTTTCTTATCATCGGCATTATCACCTGCATATCTTGCCGAGTAAACGCCAGGCTCTCCATTGAGATACTCAACCTCTAGTCCTGAATCATCGGCTATCGTTATCTCATTAGAATACTTCATTATCTCATACGCCTTTTTGTAGGAGTTTTCCTCAAAGGTATCGCCATCTTCTTCTATCTCAAAACGAGGTATTCCCGCATCATCCCTTGAAATGACCTTCATACCGTACTTCTCAGTGATTGCGGTTATCTCCTTTATCTTGTGCTCGTTTCTCGACGCAGCAATTATAGTTTTCATTCTTTCTCCATATCAATTATTTAAAAACACTTACCATGTCACGACTTATGTCCTCAAGCGAATAAGCTCCGCACATAGCCATGGTATCCTCTAGTTCGTGCTTGAGTTTTTCGGCGAGCTCTTTGACAGCTTCACCTGCTCCTGCATATACTGAGCTAACAAATGGTCTTGCTATGATAACAGCATCTGCTCCAAGCGCTAGTGCCTTGAAAACATCTACACCTGTTCTTATTCCACCGTCAACAAAGATCTTCATCGAGCCGTTAGCAGCCTTTACTATATCCTCTAAAACCTCTGCTGTCGCTGGGCACTGATCAAGGACTCTGCCACCGTGATTGCTCACGACTATTGCACTTGCTCCTGCATCTTTTGCCTTTAGCGCAGCCCTAGGTGTCATTATTCCCTTTACTATAAAAGGAACATCTAGAAGCTCAACAATCTCTCTAAGCTGCTCAACTGATTTGCTTCCTGCCGGAGGAGTAAAGTTCTTCAAAAATGGAAGACCTGCAGCATCTATATCCATAGCCACCGCAAAGGCATTAGCCCCCTTAGTAAGCTCAATCTTATTCTTAATCATCTCAAGATTCCAAGGCTTAATCGTCGGGATTCCGCGTCCCTCAGCTTCCTTAACCGCCTCACAACCCGATACCATCTGATCATCGTCCATGCCGTCACCTGTAAAAGCAGCAATTCCAGCCTCATTACAAGCTTTAATCAAAACCTTGTTGAAGCTACGATCATCGTATTCATCGCTATAGTGCATCCTTACGGCGCCTATAGGCCCTGCAAATATAGGGGCTGAAAAAGACCTTCCGAAGAGCTCAAAATCAGTGCTTACCTGCTTTTTCTCTACAAGAGTATCCATATTTACGCGTATATCACGCCACTTATCAAAGTTTCTAATTGCGACATCGCCGGTTCCCTTTGCTCCTGGACCAGGAATGGTATTTCTACAGGCCCTGCCGTCGCAAACCTTACATAGCTTACATAAATTCCCCATATATTTCGTCCTCCGATTCAAATTTACCAAACTTAGCTACTTATGTCAAATCACACACTTTTACTATTCGTCAAGGGCTCCAAAACGCTCCCTCAGCTCCTTATTAAGCTCAATGTCTGTAATGAGAAGTATCAAACCAAAAAGCGGTCCTGCAATTATTAAAATCACTGGAATTAGCAATATCAACATTCTTAATATGTTTGCTCTACTATATAGCCTGCCGTATTGGGTAAGTGGCATCACAGATTCAAAACGTTCTATATACCATGTAACAAACGGGCTGCTGTAAGGATACATTACAGCAAGCATATTTAGCACGCTCATCAAAATAAAATATATAATACCAATTATTATGGCGATGCTTCGCACTCTTTTTGCCACAGCCTTGCATATTTTCACCTTTTGATCATCACTTAGATGGCTTAGTCCGGGTTTAAGCGAGCACTTCTTCCGCAACCTTCGCATTGCATACTTATATATGTAATGGTTCTTTATATTTCCCATATGCCACCTCTTAATTACATTTTCTCAGTAAAAACATGCTGTATCAAAACTTTTTCTTATAAATATTTTATGCTATAATACATATCATTACAATGAAAATTTAAGGAGAATCATGCTTACAATCTTAATAAAAATCATGGTCATTTTTGCGATGATCTTCGTTGGCTTATTTGCAAATAAGCACGGCATACTGCCTGCCGAATCCAACAAATATCTCGTTGACCTTTTAATCCTGATTACATCGCCTGCGATGATTCTTCACGCTATGGCAACAGGAAAGCTAAATAAGGAGCTATTTAGCGATACGATTACAGTCCTCGTAGGAGCCGCCATATTTTTTACAGTAATGCCTTTGATTGCATTTCTACTAAGCAAGCTACTAAGGAATACCCCTTCAGCAGACGTAGGAGTTCTCATGGTGGTAATGACCGCTGTAAACACTGGATTCATGGGCTTTCCTATAACCAAAGCAATATTTGGAGATTATATTTTCTTCCTGATAGTAATAGCAAACATTCCTCTGAATATCTACTTATATATGATAGCGATATTCCAGATGAATTTCGGTAAGGATAGTAGCTCAGACCTGAGGCAGACCATCAAATCTGCACTCAATCCATGCATAGTTGCAGCACTTCTTGGTGCAGTCATACTCTTTGGAGGCATACATCTGCCGGCACCAGTTATCGACTTTTTCGATCTGATAGGTGATGCAACAATTCCGCTTTCGATGTTCATCGTAGGAATACAGCTTGCCGGAAGCAATGTGATGTCGATACTAAGAAACAAGGACCTTATCATAGCTTCAACGATAAATCTCGTCTTCGTTCCACTTATAACCTTCCTAGCGGTGCACTGGCTACCTATTTCTAATGGAGCAAAGCTGACGCTTGTCTTCTCATCATGCTTTCCTTGTGCAGTTGCATCAGTTGGTGTTGCAGCAAAAGAGGGACACAATGCAGACCTTGTTGCAGAAGGCGTTGCTCTCACAACTACATTCTCTTTGATAACACTTCCGATTGCAGCGACAATATTAAGCAGTATATATGGGATCTAATTTAATACAAATAAAAAAACGCACTGGCTAGATGCGTTTTTTTATTGTGTGAATTGTAAAGCCAAAAGGAAAAATTATTTCTACCGTTTGACGCATATAAAATATGCTATTGCGTTAACTCCTTGAGTAACTCTGCTAAAGCCGAAGCACTGCTACTATGACAGTGTGCTACAGGAATGCCCTCTTTCTTTGCTGCCGATTTTGCAGCGTTAACCATCTTATGTGACACAGTTCCCGTAAAACATATGAGCATATCTGGAGAGCCAATTTTCTTCTTTATAGCGCCCTTCTCTTTGGTATAAACCTTAGCACTACATCCATACTCCCCACAAATTTGCTCGTATCTATGGCTCATGCACTCATTACCCCCAATTATTACGACACTCACCTCACGCCCTCCAATCGAGAATTAAAAGTGATATATAGTCCGAGTTAATTGTGATTAAAGCTATATTAAGAAGTAGCTCCACTCATATTAACTTGACAGTCAGTTTTAGTTAGTTATAACTAACTGTATGTCTATGTTAGCAGAAACTAACTCAGCTGTCAACAACTTTTTCAAAAAAAAGAACAGAACCTTTTAAATGGTTCTGTTACTTAAATTTAATTCTTTATCCGATTAGCATTAGTCCTCTATGAGAACCTTTGCTAGTGGTTCGATGTCCTCGCAGTTATACTCTTCGATTCTTCCCTCGTCACAAGCTTTAGCTAGCTCTGGATCAATGCGAAGCTTTGCTACGTTTGTGATACCGTGCTTTGCTGCAATCTCATCAATGTGACTGTCACCAAAGATCTTGTGCTCTCCACCGCAATCAGGACACTTGAAATATGACATATTCTCAACTAGTCCAAGAATTGGAATGCTCATCATATCAGCCATCTTTGTTGCCTTCTCAACTATCATTCCAACAAGCTGCTGTGGTGATGTTACAACTACGATACCGTCAACTGGAAGTGACTGGTATACTGTTAGGGCAACATCTCCTGTTCCAGGTGGCATATCGACAAACATTACATCAACATCTCCCCAGATAACATCGCTCCAGAACTGAGTGATAACTCCACCAAGAACTGGACCTCTCCATACAACAGGATCTGTCTTGTTCTCTAAAAGAAGGTTAACTGACATAACCTTGATGCCTTCCTTTGTCATTACAGGGAAGAGTGTCTGTCCATCTCCCTCTGCACGCTGATCAAGGCCAAATGTATTAGGAATAGAAGGACCTGTGATATCGCCATCTAGGATAGCAACGCTCTTACCAGCACGTGCCGCTGCAACTGCAAGCATCGAAGTAACCGATGACTTACCAACGCCTCCCTTACCGCTGACAACACCTATAACCTTTCTAACATCGCTGTTAACATTCATCTCAGCGATTGGAACTCCTGAATCTCTACTTCCGCAGCTCTTTCCGCATGAACCGCAATCACTATTACAACTTGACATAAAATTTCTCCTTTCTGTCTATCATTACTCTATATTATCTACTAAATTCATTTCCTAAAACATGCCTAAGCTTTTGAATAGGAAAATCCAAAAAAACATTGTTATACTTGAGAACAGTGACGAAACAATCAGCGAGTTACCCGCCAAAACTCCGTCGCAGTTCATATTCTCTGCCATCGTATATGATGCAATCGCAGATGGTGCAGCAAATATTGCAATCAAAGTTACAAAATCAGCATCCCTAAAGCCCGCCAAAGCAGCTACTCCGAGCACTATAGCCGGCACCACTATGAGCCTTCCGACTACTGCGTAGGTCAAATTACGACCGCACTCCTTTATCTGTGAAAACTCAAATGATATTCCTAGAATGACAAGCGTCAGAGGTGTTGCAACCGCAGCCATATCAGATACTAGCTTCTCTAGGAAGAAAGGAAGCTTAACTCCTAGCACTAGGCTCAGTATTCCGAGCACCGCTCCCTCGAGCATAGGATTCTTAGCAAGTTTGATTAGCATATCCTTTAGGTCTGCCTTGCCACCACCGTAATACTCCAAGGTAAGAATCGCTAGGATATTATTAATCGGTATGACTACCGCAATCATAAGTGCTGTAGACGCAAGCTCACTTGCACCACTTATGCTCGAAACTATTGGAAGCCCCATGAGCACAAAATTACTTCTATATATCGCCTGAATCAAAGAGCCCCTTGTCGGATTCGACGGCTCTACTCTAAGCACGAATATCGTTGTAAGTACATACACGATTAGCACAGCCATTACACCATAAAGCATGAGCCTGTAGTTAATCGCTTTGTCAACTCCATTGCTATAGATGCTGTTAAACATCAAAGCAGAAAAGAACACCTTAAACGCCATCTTATTCAGCTTTCGGTTTTCTTCCTTTGATATGAGGCTAGATCTTCTGACTAGCATTCCAATGCCTACAAGAATAAACATCGGCACCACAGCTTCAAAGGCTATTACAAAACTATTTAACATCTCTAAACCTATCTAATACTGCTGCCCGATGAACTCGCAGGACTTACATTCCTCTCTCTCAGGGTTTTCCGGGTCACAGTAGAGCGGTTTAAGACTCAAATTCTCATGGAGTCTATCACCCATCAAAGACTTAAGTCCAGCAATCTGACAAAGCGTTCCAGCAAAGTCAACCTGCTTTCCATCCCTTAGATCGCGCATTACCTTCCTATATATCTTTGGCATATCCCTATGATAGAACTCGTTGTTATACTCGTAGAACTCCTCTAGCTTAGGTAGTTCAACAGGCATATAGAGCGGACAGTATAAAACGCAGTTGTTGCACTTACTACAAGCCCCCTCATTTATCAAAGGAAATTTCTTTTCGCCCTTGTACTCCATTTTGATTGCAGAATCCCTGCAGCCCACTATACAGGCCGAGCATCCATTACAATCCTTAATTTTATCCATTATTTGCATGATTTTAGTCCTAAATTTTCTCTACTATTATTTCATTTATACTATTTTTGCTTGTTTTAATCACATAATTTCGCATCAAAGCAATATTATATAAATCGGCCATAAATAGACCTAATCGCTTCTGCATAGTCGGTTGCCGCAACGGCTATGAGAATGCTAATCTGATCTTGACCGTGGTCTATGAGCTTGACATCTATGCGTCTCCCTGCAAGCGCTGAAAGCGTTTTGATAACGACGGTTGGCGAGCTTCCTAGCTCTCTTCCAACAACGCCGATAACTGCGATGTCTTTGGTTATATCGATTTTGATTCCACTGGCAAGTTTGCGAAGGCTTGCCTCTATCTCAAAGAAGCTGAGGTTAGTTTTCTCAAAGCTATCCTTAGGCACAAGAAGAATAAGTGAATCTATTCCCGCGATGATATTTGTAATCTTAACTGAGCTATCAGCAAAGAAATCTAAAATGCTCTGGCGAAGATTAGTATCGTCGTTTAATCCAGTCTTCTCAAGCTTTATTACCACAAATCCACGCTTACCTGAAATACCTGCGATTTCCATGCTCTCCTTGTAGTACTTCTTATCCTTTACTACTAAGGTTCCCGCAGCCTCTGGATCCATTGTATTTTTGATTATGATAGGGATTCCAAGCTTAACCACAGGTTCAACTACATCAGGATGCATAACCGTAGCACCCAAATATGAAAGCTCTCTAAGCTCCTTATATGTCATAACTGGCACCGTAACAGGGTTTCTAACAATACTAGGATCCGCCATCAAAATTCCCGAAACATCTGTCCAGTTCTCGTAGAGGTCAGCGTGAAGTGCTGCAGCAACAAGAGATGCCGAAATGTCAGAGCCACCTCTGCTGAATGTCTCAACGCTTCCATCCTCTGCAAAGCTTCCGTAAAAGCCCGGTATGACCGCTCTAGGTAGTTTAGCGCACCTATCCGATATGGCCTTTAGGGTTTCATCCATAAGAAGCTTGCCATCATTATCAAAGAATACTATATCCTGTGCATCGACAAACTGCCACGGCTCGCCAAGATATGCCGCCATTAGCTTTCCGTTCAGATACTCACCTCGGCTTGTGATATATGCCTTGCCATGACCCTCCTCGAAGATGTCGTGTTCTATCTTTGCAAATTCTGCTTCTATATCAACTCCCGCGCCAAGCTCTTCCTCAATCTCAACAAATCTTTCTTTTATCTCAGCAAGGAGCTCCCTAGCGTGATTCAAGTCTAGGTTTATTCCCCCGCCAACGCAAGTGCTATCTGCAAGCTCAACAAGAAGGTCTGTCACCTTAGTGTCTCTAGCATCGCGCTTTCCCGGTGCAGAAACAACAACAAACCTGCGGTTATTATCAGCTTCAATTATTTCCTTTGCGACTTTGAACCTGTCAGCTCCTGCAAGTGATGTTCCACCAAACTTTGATATAGTAAGGTCGGATTTCTCTAAATCCATAGCCTCACACGCCTCTTGCTGTATGCAATTTATATCGTAAGGTGTCGACTGGTAAACGAAATAGTTCAGCCAGTTTGAGAACAAAAGGTTAGCGCATGAACGCCAAATTACCACTGGCTCCCTGCTAGGATCATCATCAGGGTAGTAGTTACAAGGTACTTTAGGATTCTTGCCCTGCTTTAAATCTCTCTCATACTCCTTCTGAAGCGTATCCGCATCGTACTCTGAGTGTCCCATTATGAAAATCTGCTTGTCATCATTTGATTTAATCGCAAAAATCCCTGCCTCGTCTGACTCTGCCACGACCTTAATATCCTCACAAGCCTCGACAGCCTCGACATCAACATCCGTATACCTAGAATGTGGCACGTAAAAAACATCGTCATAGCCCCTAAAGAGCATTCCCGTCTTGTATCTCAAATGGTGTTTATATACGCCTGAAAGCTTCTCTGGAAGCACGTGCTTCTTGATTCCGTAGTGGTAGTAGAGTCCAGCCTGCGCTCCCCAGCAAATGTAGAAAGTGCTGTGAACGTGCGACTTTGACCACTCCATGATTTCACAAAGCTCATCCCAGTACTCGACTTCCTCAAACTCCATGAGCTCAACAGGAGCACCTGTAACTATCATTCCATCGTAGTAGTTCTGTTTAATCTGCTCAAAATTCTTATAGAAAGCGAGCATATGCTCCTCTGGTGTATTCTGTGATTTATGACTTGCGGTTTGAAGCAGCTCAAGCTCGACCTGAAGTGGCGAGTTTCCCAAAAGTCTTGTAAGCTGCGTTTCTGTATCTATCTTTGTTGGCATCAGATTGAGAATCAAAATCTGCAAAGGTCTGATGTCCTGAGTCATAGCACGGCTATCTGTCATTACAAATACGTTTTCGTTTGTTAGCGTTTCGACAGCCGGTAGATTGTTCGGCACTCTAATTGGCATGCTATACTCCTCCTGATCAAAATTATGTATACATTTCATTATACCCTAAAATCAGCATATCTGCACATAAATTCCCATAACAAAGTCAAAGGAAATTCAAGACATAATGAGAAAATAATGTGAAATCACTTGCACTTAATCAATTAATCGTATATAATATCTTGCGTATATGCGAATTATATTAGTATTGCTAAAGATTAAAGAATAGTGGGGTAAAAATTATGGCAAATATCAAATCCGCAAAAAAAAGAATCAAAGTTATTGACAAGAAAACTGCAAGAAACAGACGTGTAAAGGACCATGTCAAGGAAGCTCTTCGTCAGTTTGACGATGCAGTTGTATCAGGCGACATGAATGTAGCAGCAGAGAAGCTTACTTTAGCAGAAAAGAAGCTTATGCAAGCAGCAGCAAAGGGTTCTATCAACAAGCACGCAGCTTCAAGAAAGGTTTCCCGTATAACAAAGAGATTCAACGCTGCAAAGTCAGCAAAATAAGTCTCACCCGTCCCCACCAGTGTATAAGTTAAATACACATGCAAATGAGCAAATGCGATGGATGTGTCTCCCATCGCCACGTAAATAACGCCAAGGCGTGGAATATAGAAAAGACTTTAACCGAAGTTAAAGTCTTTTTTGGTACTATGGAAAATGTCTATTACACAAAATCACATTTCAGTTTCTCATATTATGATCAACTATGAGAAGTATTTGTCTATGAATTCTTTTAGTGATTCATACTTTCCGCTGTCGTTATTCTTAAGCTTTAACTCATCCTTATCCAAAGCATTCATAGAAATCTTATCGTCTTTATCGTTTGCTTCACCGCTACTTATTTCCCTGCTTCCGTATTGAGCACCAAGTATGTTATAGTACCCCGTTTCCTCATTATACATTGCGAAGAAAATGTATGTTTTTCCAGCTTCAATATCTATATCGCCCTCTTCTTTCCACTCATAGAAATTAGCATTCTTATCGATATTTTCGTTTCCTGATGCCTTACGGTGTTTCTCCTCATTCGCAACCATTTCTGCAGGAGCATCCTTCTCATATTCAGCTATGGAAATAACTCCTCCCGCTCTGTAAAAATTTATGCTATCGCTATCTATACTACCTTTTATACTTCTTAGCACTCTCATTTTTCCATATTCAGCTGGTATTGGCGAGAATCTTCCGTTTCCTACTGTAGTACTGCAGCCATCTATGCTCTCAACCTTTGCTATAAATATATGAGTGACAAAATCACGAAGCGCGGGAACATCGCTTATATCGATAGCATTATCTGCGTCTATCTTTACATGTTTCAGATTTTTTTCGCCTATGCTAAGCTTATCACGATAGCTTACACTTGAATTGTTCTCTTGGTTATCAGTTACCTTTGCATCTTTTTTACCACAGCCTGAAAGTACAATCAAAAGACACAGTATCAACAAAACCATGCTATATATTCTTTTCATTTTCTTTTCCTCCTATATGTGGACTATAGTAATTATTATTTAGTATACCACAATTACTTGAGAATCGTACTTTTTTTCTAAATATTGAAAATTTCTTTAGATATTGCATAACGATTGCAAAAAAGATATCTAACATGGTATCATTTTACTTGCATTAGTTATTAAAAATACAAGAAAAACATAGTGAAAACGAAAGAGGTTATGGCACTGTACTTTGTGCCGATTTGGTATTATGACAAAAGAAAAAACAATTAAGCAGAAAAAACTGTGGCAAAGAATTCTTAAGTACTTGCTTTGCCTAATTCTAATAGTGATTTTAAGCTTCGCTGCACTCATAGGATATCTAACTTTGACAGAATTCAACCCTGATAAAGAAGTACCTGTTCCGCTCACAGGAAAAGGTCAAACGGACTCTGTAGATAAGTCAAAGGAAATGACTGCGGTATCTTGGAACATCGGCTACGGTGCTCTAGGCAAAGACGCAGACTTCTTCATGGATGGAGGAAAGAGTGTTAAGACAGCTGATGCGGATGGCGTAAACAAGAATTTAAAAGCAATTTCATCTAAGCTAAACTCAATTGATCCGGATTTCATCTTACTTCAGGAGGTAGATGAGAACTCAAGCCGAAGCAGTAATATAAATGAAGTATCCGAAATTCAAGATAAACTACTCAAACAAAAGTATCAGTCAAGCTTTGCTAAGAACTTCAGCGTCAAATTCATTCCTTACCCTATTCCACCTATCGGAAAGGTTAATTCAGGCATTCAGACGCTAAGCAAAGTGAATATCCAAGATGCGACAAGAATTCAGCTTCCTTGCCCATTTGAGTGGCCTACTAGAGTAGCTAACCTCAAGAGATGTTTGACCATAAATCGCTTGCCTATAAATGGCTCAGATAAGGAATTAGTCATTGTAAACCTTCATCTAGAGGCATATGACAACGGAGCCGGAAAGAAGGCACAGACTGAGATGTTAAGAACTTACCTTCAAGCAGAAGCTGACAAAGGAAACTATGTTATAGCTGGTGGTGATTTTAACCAGACCTTCTCAGGTACCGACACATCTATAATTAAACAATTCGATGGAACATGGAAACCACCTGTTCTAGATACGGATAAGTTCGACAGCTCATGGCAGTTTTTGATGGATACTAAGACAGCAAGCTGCAGAAGCCTTGATAAGCCGCTCGAAACTCTAGACACAAATAAGTTCCAGTTCTACATCATCGATGGATTCATCGTTTCATCAAATGTAGAGGTAACATCGCTTGAGACAAAGCAAATGGGTTTTGAGAACACTGACCACAATCCAGTCGTTCTGAAGTTCAAACTTAAATAACATAAAAGGGCTTTTAGGTCGTGCGACCTAGACAGCCCTTTTTTACTTTATTGACTTGTGAGCCTAGCAGTAATTTCTGCTGCAGCCTTTTCGTCGCCCATCCAGCTTTCCTTGCCCTTTGAGCGCTCAAGATATCTCTCATCGCCCTTGCCGAGTACCAAGACCATATCGCCAGGCTTTGCCATAGCTATAGCCTTTGATATAGCCTCATATCTATTATCGATAAACTCGTGTCCTTCCTTAGGCATCTTCAGAGCTATCTGTTTTGCGATATCGCAGGCAGCCTCGTCCCTAGGGTCTTCCTCCGTCAAAATTATATGGTCGCAGTTTTCGCTCGCAATCTTGCCAAGAACCTCGCGCTTTTCCTTATCACGCTTTCCTGCAGAACCAAAGACAGCATAGAGCTTGCCGTCAGCTTTCTTTACACTGCGAGCAAACTCAAATATCTTATCAAAGCCATCAGGTGTATGAGCATAATCCACAATCAAATCTATACCAAGCTCGTTTTCTACACGCTCCATGCGTCCGTCGACCTGTTTCACATCTACGCAAGCCTCTATAAGCTTTTCCATCTCAAAGCCCTGACAGTGAAGACCTGCAATAGCAGCTGTCAAATTTGCAATATTATAGGCTGCCGCTATGTTTGTCTTAATGTGATATCTTGCGCCTTCAGACTTTCCACAAGCCTTTTCGGAAAGCACAAGGTCAAATTCAGAGCCTCCAGCACTCATGCTTAGATCCTTAATTTGGTAGTCAGCGCCCGCGCCCATTCCGTAGCTCAAAACCTCACATTTACATGCTTCCTTCAGCTTGTCAAAGCTATCATCATCGAGATTAAGTATGGCTTTAGCTTCTGGCTTAAGACCTGTAAAAAGGCTCTTTTTCGCCTCAAAATACGCCTCCATCGTCTTGTGAAAATCCAGGTGGTCCCAGGTAAAATTCGTAAATATGGCTACATCAAAGTCAAGTCCCTCAGTTCTTCTAAGCGCAAGTCCGTGAGAGCTCACTTCCATGGAAACGCTCTTCATGCCTGCTTTCTCCATCTTTGATAGATAGTCGTTTATCTCAATTGCATCCGGAGTCGTAAGGCTCGGCTTTTCATCTACATCGCCGTATCTAACAGCAATTGTTCCCATATATCCGCAGCCCTTACCGCAGGCCTTCTCGTGAAGATCCTTGATGATGCAAGTCGTTGTGCTCTTTCCATTAGTTCCCGTCACACCATACATGGTCATCTTAGTGCTTGGATTTCCGTAAAATACACTGCTGCATCTTCCGATTTCACCAATCACATCATCTCTATATATGTAGGTGATGCCCTCGCGCTCATCCTGCTTGTCACTGCAAACAATTGCAACTGCACCCTTTTCTATGGCCATAGGAATGTAGACATGTCCGTCAGCCTCAAGACCCTTTACGGCAAAGAAAAGACATCCTTCACTGGCCTTCCTGGAATCTATAACAAGGGAAGCAATATTCTGCTCCCCCTGCTCGCTTCCCATATATTCATTAAAAAGCTTTTCTAATTTCATCTTTCCCTACCTACTGCTCTCGTCATCTGCAAGTATAGGTGCATCGTATTCAAAAGCTGGCATAAGTTCAAGTTTGAACTTGTTCATCTTGCGTTTTCTATCTATCAAAGCCTTGATTTCGGCATCCTCACAAACTCCTGTGCGAAGATACTTATCCAAGGTCTCGTAGCTAAATCCAAGATTCTGCTCATCTGTCAGCCCAGAAAGTCCATCAATTGGAACCTTATCGACTAAAACCTCTGGAAGCCCTAGTTCTCTTCCGACAGCCTTAACCTCCTGAACTGTAAGTCTAGAAAGCGGACTGAAGTCTCCAGCTGCATCGCCGTAGCGAGTTGAATATCCAACCCAGTCCTCTGAAAGATTACAGGTATTTGCAACTCTTCCGTTAATCGATTGAGAAACCGCATAGGTCGCAGCCATTCTCAGTCTCGCAGGAAGGTTGGTCAAAGTCTGCTTGCTCACCTCTACTGGAAGCTTCTCCTTAAGCTCTCCGGTCAGGCCTTCAAAAGAATCCTTGATATTTATAATCGCATGCTCTATGCCAAGATGGTTTACAAGTAGCATGGACATATCTATGTCAGCCTGAACACCGTTTGGGAGCAAAACTCCAAACACTCTGTCCTTGCCAAGTGCTTCAACACATAGCGCTGCAGTCACAGAGCTGTCCTTTCCTCCACTAATTGCAACTACTGCCTTGCAGTCCTTGCCATTTGCATCAAAGAAAGCCCTTATCCAATCAACAATTCTGTCCTTTGTTTTCTGTGCATCAAATTCGTACATTATTTCCTCCACGCCTTCTATCTAGGAATGTCTCCACCTGATAGATGCTCATCATAGACAGCTCTTTCTCCACCTATGAACTTAGGTCTTGTTCTAGCGCAAACAAGATGTGCTTCACCGATCTTCTTCACAGATATGCGCACAGGAACAGCAACCGCTCTCAGATGCATTCCAATCAAAGTATCGCCTATATCCATGCCGGCATCTGCTTTGATGTATTCGACAGCGACTGGGTCCTTAAAATTCTTGTAGCAAGTAACCGAAAAAGATCCGCCTGCGTGAAGCTGAGGCACAACATTTACGATTTCTTCATTTCCTCGCAAAGCTTCCCTCTCCACTATGATGGCGCGGTTTAGGTGCTCGCAGCACTGGGCAGCAAGGTAAACGCCTCTTTCTTGTAGCGCTGGGTATATGGCTTCATAAACTGCCTCTGCAGCATTGATATCTGAGCCTCTACCTATGCTCTCACCCTTTATTTCACTGGACGAACAGCCAACAACAAAGATGTCGCCTGCCTTCAAATGCGTTTTTTCTAACAGCTCTTTGATAGCCTCTTCAGCTTGTTTCTTTATCTGTTCGTATGTCATTTCTATCTCCTATTCTACTGTAACACTCTTTGCTAGGTTCCTTGGCTTGTCTATGCTTTCGCCCTTCTCTTTAGCTACATAGTACGCAAATATCTGCAGCGGTACTACTGAAAGAAGTGGTGAAACCTCATCATCACAGCGCGGAATGTAGATGGTCTCTGAGCTTGCATCCTTAATCTGCTCGTTGCCTTCCTTTGCAATCGAAACAACATGCGCAAGACGAGCCTTAACCTCGATGATGTTTGAGTACATCTTCTCAAAGAGTCTATCCTGTGTCGCCATAGCAACAACTACTGTATCTGGTTCCATCAAAGCGATGGTTCCGTGCTTTAGTTCCCCTGCAGCAATCGCAAATGAGTTGATATATGAAATTTCCTTGAGCTTTAGTGATCCTTCGTATGCAACTGCAGAGTCTAATCCTCTTCCGATGAAGAACACCTGAGTCTTGTTGTAAAGTCTCTTTGCAAGCTTTTCGATGTATGGAGCTTCCTCTAGGATTTCCTGAATTTTCTCCGGAATCTGCTGGAGTTCTTCAAGAATGAACTTACGATATTCATCTGTAAGGGTTCCACGTATATCTCCAAGGTAAAGCGCTATCAAATACATGCAAACGAGCTGAGTTGTGTATGCCTTTGTTGATGCAACTGCAATTTCAGGTCCTGCCCATGTATAGAACACATCGTCTGATTCTCTAGCAATTGAGCTTCCTACTACATTGACAACGGAAAGAACCCTAGCCCCCTTTTCCTTTGCAAGTCTTAGAGACATCAAAGTATCTAGGGTCTCTCCTGACTGGCTTATTGCGATGAAAAGAGTCTTCTCATCGATGAAAGGATCACGGTATCTGAACTCTGAGGCTACATCAACCTCAACAGCAATGCCCGCCATCTTTTCAATCACATACTTACCCACTAGACCTGCATGGTAAGCAGTTCCGCAAGCAACGATGTATATCTTATTGTACTTGTCGAGCTCTTCCTTTGTTAGGTTGATTCCGTCAAGCTTAATCTTTCCGTCTTCGTCGATACGACGATTTAGAGTTTCTGCGACAACCTTAGGCTGCTCGTTTATCTCCTTAAGCATGAAGTGCTCGTATCCGCCCTTTTCGGCGTCCTCTACGCTCCATGTAATCTTCATGGCCTCACGCTTAACTTCCTTACCATCCTTGTCCTTGATAGTTATAGAATCAGGTGTGCAGATTACCATCTCATCGTTTTCAATCAAAAATATATCGTTTGTGTACTTCAGCAAAGCTGGAATATCCGAAGCGATGAAATTGCTCTTCTTGCCAAGACCTGCAATCAAAGGTGCTTCCTTACGGTAAGCAACTATCTTGTCAGGAGTACCCTCTGCGACAACGCCTATGGCGTAGGTTCCGCGCATTTCCTTTGTTGCATCGTAAACAGCCTTCTCAAGGTCTCCGCCGTTTGCATTATACTTAACTCCAACAAGCTGAGCGATAACTTCACTATCCGTCTCTGACTTAAACTTGATTCCGTGCTCATTAATGAGTGTTTCCTTGAGCTCTACATAGTTTTCTACGATTCCGTTATGTACAAGCGCAACTCTTCCACTCTGATCCATGTGAGGGTGTGAGTTTACATCCGATGGTGCACCATGTGTTGCCCATCTAGTATGTCCTATACCGCAGGTTCCCTTTGGAACTCTGCCTGCTATCATGTTCTCAAGGTTTTTGATCTCACCCTTGCACTTGTTTAGCTCTATACCCTTATCGCTTAGAATAGCTATTCCTGATGAGTCATAGCCTCTATATTCCAATTTCTTTAGACCTTCTATGATTTTGCCAGCGGCTTCATCATATCCTACATAGCCTACTATTCCGCACATAATACATTCCTTCCTTGTCTCCCAGGAAAACTAGTATTCCCAGTTCAATTTAAATTAGTGAAACTTCCTGCTAATAAGCGCAGCAAGGTCTTCAGCTAATTCGTTTATCACTTCTGTGTCCTTGCCTTCAATCATGACTCTAACGAGAGGTTCTGTACCGGATGGTCTGATAAGAACGCGTCCGTCTTCTCCAATTTTCGCCTCTACGTCAGCAATTTTCTGCTTAACTTCCTCGTCATTCATGAAAATTTTCTTATTGTCATTGTGTACTCTTGCATTTACCAAAACCTGTGGGAAGAGTTCAATTTCCTCAGATAGCTCCGAAGCTTTCTTGCCACTTGCCACGAGTGCCTTGACAAACTGAAGCGATGAAAGAGTACCATCACCAGTCGTAGTGTAATTCTTAAAAATGATATGACCTGACTGCTCGCCACCGATTACGCTACCTGTTTTTAGCATTGACTCTAGAACATATCTATCCCCAACACCTGTAACTTCTATATCAGCTCCTATAACTTCCTTGACATATTTGTGGAAGCCTAGGTTGCTCATTACCGTTGTTGTAACCTTGTTAACTCCTAGCTCGCCAGCGTCCTTGAGCATCTTTGCACAGATACAGATAGTTCTGTCTCCGTCAATTACATTGCCCTTCTCGTCGACTACTATGAGTCTATCTGCATCTCCATCATAGGCAAGTCCAAGATCAGCCTGACAGCTTATAACCTCGCGCTGGAGCTTCTCTGGATGAGTTGATCCTATAGCCTCGTTGATGTTGATTCCGTTAGGCTCATCACCTATAACCGTAACATCTGCTCCGAGCTTTCTGTAAACCTTAGGTGCTATTTCAAAAGCAGCTCCATTTGCACAGTCTAAAACTATCTTCATTCCCTCAAGACTTATATCTATTGTCTCAAGAAGGGAATTGCAGTATAGCTCAGTTGCTGATTCCTCAGCCTCTAGGCACCTGCCGATTTGATCGCCTGTAACATGGGAATTTGCATCGATACCTCTCATAATGATGTCCTCAATTTTTTCTTCTATCGAGTCATCGAGCTTATATCCTTGCCCATTAAAGAATTTGATTCCGTTATATTCAAATGGGTTATGAGATGCGGATATAACTATGCCTGCATCTGCACGATAATATCTTGTTAGATAGGCAACCGCAGGAGTTGGTATTACTCCGACTTTAATTACGTTTCCGCCGACTGCGAGTATTCCAGCTGCTAGAGCATTTTCGAGCATATCTCCCGAAAGCCTTGTATCCTTACCTATAACGATTACGGGTCTTTTGTTACCTTGGCTAAGTACAGCTGCACCAGCCTTGCCTAGGTTAAATGCAAGCTCTGGTGTCAATTCGGAATTTGCCACACCTCTTACACCGTCGGTACCGAATAATCTACCCATATCTCTTCCTTCCTAGCTATTCCTAAAAGCATTTTACTTGCTGCTCACCTTAACATTTACAAACTGCGGATCTAATGTCACAGAGAAATTCTTCGTGTCTCCGCTTACGCTGAGCTGAATTTGGTTATCGCCTCTTTGGGCATTTGATACATCTATTATTAGCTCAAAATCACTTGACTTGAGCTTTTCCACCGCATCCTCATCTCCTGTAACGGATAGGTTTACAAAGGATAAATCCTGAATCTCATACTTGAGATCACTTTGTTCGCCTATAATCTTAATCTCGCCCTTGCCAATCTTAATAACTTTTTCGCCTAGCTGAGTTACGGTTACCTTTACAACGAGATTTGTGTTCTTCTCGGATATTGTAACTCCCTCTGGAAGCGATGAGAATTCGAGTGCTATATCCGTACTCTTAGAGATATTCGAAATATCAACATCATCTGCGCTTACACTGCTTATTGATTTTATGACATCCGCTCTTCCGGCTATGATAACCTTCTTTGGAACCGTAGTTTTACGAGTCGCCCCATCTGATGAATAATCACTTATCGAAACCTTTAGGGTTACAGTCTTGGTCTTTGATAGTATCGAGGTTACCGATGTTGATTTCTTAGAAAGCGTTACATTCTCGACCTTATTACCCTCTTTGCTAACTGGTATGAGCTTGCATGTGTTTGCACTCTCCACATCCTTGACTCTAGATGCATCAACCGTTCCTCTTGCATAACTTACAAGCTTAACGATTGATTCTGCACCAGTTACCTCTACTTCGTCATTCTGTATCGAGACTGTGGTTCCCTCTTCATCATCACTGAATGAACCATTGTAAACAATCCTTACCGGCACATTCTTGCTAACTAGGGATTCTACCATTACCTTGATACTGTTTATGCTCTTGTTATTTATGGTTATTCCATTAGGAACTCTAACGGATATATTCACCTCATTTTCGCCCTTCGATGCCGAGGCCAAATCAACTGACGCTGTGATATCTCCTGCCTTTAGCTTTGCAATCGCAGTTCTTGAGCCGCTTACCTCTATGTCTAGCATTTGTGATGTCATCGAGCTTATGGCTAGACCTCTATCTGCAAGTACATCTGTATGAAGGGTTGTTATCGGCACATTATGAACTGTCTTAACCGATGAAGGATCAAGCTCTCCAACTACGTATATCCACAGTGCTATCGCTATCGCTATTGCTATTGCGACATTTAGACGCTTATTTCTTGTCATTCTGCTTGCCTCCTACCACATTCTTGAGAAATGATATAGGTTTCTTCTCAACAGCTTCGTTAGAGAGATAAAGATTGAGAAGTAGCTTCTCAAGTCCTTTGCTATCTAGGAATCTAGTGAGTCTTCCTCCCTGAGCAACAGAGATTACTCCGTTCTCCTCGCTGACGATGATAGTCACCGCATCGGAGTTTTCGGTTATTCCTATACCTGCCCTATGCCTTGTTCCAAGATCCTTATTTAGGTCCTTGTTATCCGTTAGTGGCAAAACACAACCTGCTGCATATATTCTATCTCCACGCACAATAGCTGCACCATCGTGAAGAGGTGCACCCTTGTAGAAGATATTTCCTATCATCTGAGCAGAAATCTCTGCATCTATAACCGTTCCAGTATCTGCGATGTCTCCAAGAGAAACTTCGCGCTCAATGACAAGCAAAACACCTGTCATCGTTGCAGAGCATTCATCTGCAGCTTTGACAAACTCGTCTACTATCTCTTTAGATTTATCGCTGTTGAGTCTGTTGAGTTTATTAGGCATGAATCTTCCGCGACCCATATACTCGAGTCCACGTCTGAGTTCTGGTTGGAACAAAATGATTAGGGCTACGACTCCGATAGTCATAGTTCCCCTGAGAATCCAATTAAGTGTGTATAGGTGTAAGACATCAGAAATTAAGAATGCTGCTACTAAAACAAAGATACCCTTTACGAGCTGTTGAGCTCTAGTTTCTCTGATAAAATCGAGTACTTTGTATACGATTAGAGCTACGATCAGGATGTCGAGAACGTCTTTAATTCCGAATCCCGTCGTGAGGTTTGTAATAAATTCCTTCATGCCTTTGTCCCCTTTGATATTTTATACAATTTTACTAAAAAACTTGCCAAAATTCAATAGTTTAGCCCAATAAAAAGACCGCGCAGCAATCGAATTTTCGATTATGACACGGTCTTTTCACAACTATTTCACAGTAGGCTCATCGCAAAATCAAACATCTTGATTTTACTCCCGCCCCGTTTATTAAATTATCTATCGAAATCTCAAGGATTAACATGCTCTAGTGCTTTGTCTCAAGCAAACCATAGTTGCCATCTTTTCTCTTGTAAACGACATTTACCTTGTCGGTCTTGTCGTTTAGGAAAACAAAGAAATCATGGTCAATCATTTCCATCTCAAGAGCCGCTTCCTTCTCGTCCATTGGCACCAGATCAAGAACCTTGGTCTTAACAATGTGCTTGTCTACTATGCTGTCCTTAGCAATGTCAGGAATTGCCTCAAACTTGACAGATCTATTGTCGTGATAACGCTTCTGTAATTTGCCCTTCAGCCTTGACATCTGTGAAGCAAGCTTATCTGTCGCCTTATCAATGCCCTCGTAAATATCATCACAAACCTGTTCTGTTCTGAATCTTGCACCCTTAGCATTTATATTAACCTCAATCTTGTCCTTGCCTCTCTCCTGCGAAAGAACAATATTGACATCAATATCGTCGGAAAAATACTTGCCTAGTTTCTCGAACTTCTTGTCAATGGTCTCTTCTAAATGCTTGTAGGTGTTGAAGTTTTTCCCTGTAATTCTGATATTCATAAATGCCTCCTTTACTGCTTTGCTATAAGGATGTACAGTTATGCATCATAGCAAAGCTACGATTTTCTATATTATACCACCTTTTTCGTGAAACTACTCTATGAATTGTGAAAAGATTTTAATTTTTATGTGAAAAATTTTTGAGTATAAAAAACAGCACTTTGTTTGCCTGACCTGGTCTTTGCCCCCACACTTGCCTTGACCGGAGTTTCTCCGAGGACTTACTTCTAAACTATGCCATGATCGCCGCGAGCTCTTCTCACGGTTTACGTGGATCCCTTCGCCCATAGCTGGCATGGATCTTCCTCCACAGACACAAACAAAATGCCGTATCTAATTATTATCAAAATCTCAGCGCTTTGTCAACGAAAAGAGGCTGGCTAAAATAGCCACCCCCTCTTCATTGGACTTATTAAGATTACCTTTGCTTTGCTGCCATGATTATTTTATATATAGCTACTAAGCCTGCGATTGCAAATACAGCTATGAAGATCAGATAATTTGGAAGCTTATCCGCTTCTTTTTCATCCTTGCTTTCAGTATCGTTATTTAAAACTGCCTTGTTCTTTGCATTTTTATCAGCAGCCTTTAGCTCTGTATTTTTCTGATTTTCATCAGCCTTCTTAAATGTATCAGTATCTGTCTTTTTCTCAGACTTTATAACTTTACCTGAGTCCTGACTCACTTTGCTAGCCTCACTTCTAGGAGCGACAAGGCTATTATTTGTTCTTGTTTCTACAGCTGGCTTAGTCGGTTCAGCCTTACTTGTATCTGGCTTCCGAGGTTCTACTGGCTTCGCTGGCTCGGTCTTACCTGGATCTTGCTTCTCAGGCTCTACAGGCTTCTCTGGCTCGGTCTTGCCTGGCTCTGGCTTCTCAGGCTCTACTGGCTTAGCTGGCTCAGTCTTGCCTGGCTCTGGCTTCTCAGGCTCTACTGGCTTAGCTGGCTCGGTCTTGCCTGGCTCTGGCTTCTCAGGCTCTACTGGCTTAGGCTCTTCCTTCATTCCTTGTTTGAAACTTGCTTCAAAGCTATTTATTGCCTCCTGCAAATCAGCCTTTGCCTTGTCGACTGCTTCCTGTCTTACTCTTGTATTTTTATCTACAGACTTTGCTGCTGCAATCGCACTATCTAGTGTTTCTACAGCCATAGCCGTCGTCCACTTATCCTTTGGCTCTATGTCCTTGCCATCAGAGCTAATTTTGATGTTCTTCTTTGATTCCTCTGCGGACCTGATTGTGTTTTGAAGCTCTGTCTTATCGACAACTATTTTTTCTTTTGTCTGGTAAACGAATTCAACTACATTATCTGTGCTTGTTATCGTCTTACGCACATCCTCCTGAGGTCTGATATGTCCCTCTATGTATGGCGCGCTGTTCTTGCTGAAAACATACTCCTTGCCATCTCTAAAGAAGTTTTCTCCGATTATAGCGTTGGCAAGCTTTTCTTGCTTGAATATTTCTGTTGCTGTGTTTCCTGAATTAGTTCCATTTGAGCCTCTATAGCTATTTAGGAAGCTCTTGTCTCCAGCTCCTAGACTCACTTTTCCATACTGCTCATATGTAGTGTTGAAATTGTATCCGTAAACCACATCATCTTCGCGTATGCTCTCGCCGAACTGATTCACGTATTTAATTGTAACAGGTACAGGATTTACAACACCGCCAGTATTAAACGCCGTTGCAATACCGCTCTTATCAAACACTTGGACATATCTTAGCTGACCTTTGTACGCAGAGCCCTTTGCTTTCTCGCTGAAGTTCTTGTAGAAAACTCCGTTTGCAGCCATTGGCAGCTCCTTTAGCGTGCTTGGAAGAGTAACTTTTTCTATCAAATTGCATCCGAATGCACCCTTGCCTAGCTTCTCAAGTCCTTCTGGAAGCATTAGCGCTTTGATGTTATTCATGCTAAATGCGTCTTCTCCAATCTCCTTTACACTGCTTGGCAATGTAAGCTCCTCAAGACTTGCGGACATGAAGGCCGAATCACCGATTTTAGCGAGCTGTGAATTCTCTTCAATGCTTAGTTTTATAAGTGTTTTATGACCTTTGAAAGCCTCTGCTTCTATACTCTTTACGCTCGCAGGAATATGAAGCTCTGTTATGGAATTTTTTACATTTGAGCCCCAAAGCGCATGCTTGAACGCATTCTTATCTATCTTTTCGACAGGAACCCCATCTATGCTGGCTGGGATTTCGATCACATTAGGATTGTCATAATTCTCACCGTCTTTAAATCCTTTTAGCGTCTTAGATTCCTTATCAAAGTTCCAAATCGCTGCTTCCTTTGAACCCTCATCCTTCTTTGTTAGAAGAACTCTATGCTCTCCGCGCTCCTTAGGTACGAAGGTCTCAAAGAGGTCCTCATATCCATCCGCACTTGCACTTATATAGTAGGTCTTGTTTTTCTCGAGATTGTAGTCATACTTTGCGTCGAGATTGTATACGATTTTCTTTCTTGCCTGATCCTCATAAACACTCAAAGAGAGGTTGCTCATGCCCTTTTGAATTTCCTGATTGCTATCCTTATCAAAGACTTTGACTGAAACTCTTACGGCTTTATTTTCGAGTTTTGGTGCCTTTAATATGATTTTGATATTTCTCTCAGCTATCGCATCCACCTTACCCTGCTGAACGTGGGTACTTATGGAGTTCTTTCTAAACAAAGCAAGCCTTGCATTTACAACAATATCCTGCGTCTTAGGTCTCCTTTTTATCTTAATCGTGTTCTGGCTTCCATTAGGAGCGGTCTTTGCATCAAGCGCGCTTCCATCAAAGAAAACCGTCGCCCTATACTTATCAAACCTGTTGAAATTGAAGTTTAGACTTGTAAAATCAGCCTCAATTCCGACCGACATCTTATAGCCTATGGTGTAGGTTAGACCGTCGTCACTCTTCATCATTCCATATTCCTTTTCGGGATTCCATGTACCCCCATTTGTAATCAGGTAGCTGTTTCTACCTGCCATGAATTCATCCAGTGCCATATTAGCCTCGGATATTTCTGTCTCGGAATAGTTTTCGCCATTAGCATATGCGAAGTCCCTAGGCATACTTGCAGTCAAAACGAGCATAAGCGTTAGAAATACTACTGCAAACCTAGCAAAATTCCTCTTTCTTACTGTAAACACCTTTTCCTCCCATTTCTATCTACAAGCGCATAAAAAAAGCAACCTTACGAGGTTGCAAAATAATCGGCATCATAATAGCAGTCTGCACAAATCCTTTCCATCGCTCGTAGAATAAGACTCTAACAAACAATACAGGTAATCTGACTCTGAGAACACAGGCTTCTCATTACAGTGGCGGGACCGTTTGAGATTTTCACTCAATTCCCCTGAAATTGTTTTAAATTAACAGATAAATTATAACATTTCTTCTTGGACGATTCAACAAAAAAATCACTCTAAAGTTCCCTTAGAGCGACTTCTTTTAAATTATTTATCCGTTTATCGACTTGCAAAAGCGATAAATACAATCTCTTCTGCACCTGTTACCTCAAGAGCACGAATGCATTCCTTTGCTGTGCTTCCCGTAGTGTAAAAATCGTCGAGCACCGCAACCCTTTTCCCTTTGGGAAATCCATCAAATCCAGAAGACACGGTGATGCTTCCTTTAATATTTTCTGCACGCTGTTCCTCGCTAAGGCCTCGCATAGGCCTTGTCGCTCTTGTGCGCACAAGGCAATCAGTCACATTACAAGATAATTCCTTTGAAAGAAAATTAGCGATGAGTCTAGTCTGATTAAATCCTCTTTTTTTCTCTTTTTCCTTAAACATCGGCACGGGCACAAGATAGTCAACTTCAAGTCCAAGTGACAAAAGCTTATCTGCCATTATCTCTGCAATGACTCTGGCAACATACTTCTTTCCTCTGTATTTCAGATCAAAAATAAGACTTCTCTCATATATACCATAGCTAACGCATCTAATTAAGCGTATATTTCCGTTGCAAGTTCCTTCCCCTGTGTCCCATCTAAAATGGTCCATGCAGTGGTCGCAAAGAGAATAAGTTCTTGTAGAATCAATTATATTCCCGCAGCATGCGCAGTAGAGGCTTGGCGGAAAGGCTAGCTCTGCTATCTTCTTTATTGTATGCCTAATTCCTGAATTAGACCCTTGCTTTGATGGACATATATTTTCAGTTTTACCCATTAAATCTCATTTCCCAAAGCTTCTTCGTTTGAGCCAATTATGCTCCTGCCAATAAGAGCTCTAAGCCTATGTTTAAGTCCCGAAAATCTAAGCTTTATACGATTGTTGTCAACCATAGCTTCCATACGCCTTTGCATTCCGCAAAGAATGACGACCTTCTTGCCTCTAGTAACCGCAGTGTAGAGCAGGTTACGCGTAGCAAGCATAGGTGGAAACCAAGATACAGGCATAACGACTATAGGAAATTCACTGCCCTGACTCTTATGCACCGTCATAGCATAAGCAAGCTCGATTTCATCTAGCTGACCAAACTCATAGCTAACAAATCTATCTTCATCAAAGATAATCGTCATCTGCCCGGCATCGTTATCTATGCTGTGTATATATCCAATATCTCCGTTGAAAATACCCTGTCCCTCGCTAAAATCACGCCTTTTCTTCCATCCAATCTGGTAGTTGTTTCGCGTCTGCATGACCTTGTCGCCTTCTCTAAAGAGCCTGTCTCCAAGTTTCTTTTCGATCTTCAAAGGTTCTGGCGGATTTAGCATCTTCTGAAGTTCAGCGTTTAGGCTAGCAGTACCAAGAGCCCCCTTTCGCACAGGTGTCAAAACCTGTATATCCTTGATGGGGTCTATACCCTCGTAATAGGCAGAAAGCCTAGTAGTAGCAAGCTCGCTAATCAGAGCTACAATACTTTGCTCATCGTTACGTTCCATGAAGAAAAAATCCTTTTCCTTCTCGTTAACATAAGGGTATTCACCTGAATTTATTCTGTGAGCGTTGACGATTATGAGACTCTCCTCAGCCTGCCTAAATATAGAGCTCAGCTTTGTTGTAAATACAAACTCACTCTCTATAAGATCACGAAGAATATCACCTGCACCAACTGGAGGTAGCTGGTCGCAGTCACCTATCAAAATAAGTCTTGTACCAGTCTGAAGCGCATCTGTAAGGGCCTTCATCAAAAGTAAATCTATCATTGAAGACTCATCGACTATCACAACATCGTAATCGAGTCTATCATCATCGCACTTACCGAATACCATCTCTCCAGTTTCATCCGAAAAATAGTATTCTAAGAGTCTATGAATCGTAGAAGCATAGTGACCACTAGTTTCAGTTATACGCTTTGCTGCTCTACCAGTTGGCGCAGCTATTGCAGTCTTTAGGCCACTCGCCTCAAATATCCTGATAATAGCATTAATTATCGTGGTCTTACCCGTACCAGGTCCACCAGTTATCACAGAAATACCGTGGTTTACAGAGTTGATTACTGCACTCTTCTGCTGGTCTGAAAGCTCGATTCCGGTGCTAACCTCGCTATCCCTGATAAGGTTATCAATATTTGTCGAGAGAGGTTTTAGCCTGCCTTCGCTGAGTCTAAGCAGGTTCCTGCAAACCTTTTGCTCTGCGCTGAAAAAGCTGTAAAGATATACGACCTCCTGAGTATCAAGCCTGTCTATCTTTAGCGTTCCATCAAAGGCCATCTCTATGAGGCTTTCCTCAATGAGCTCCTCAGGAACATCCAGCAGCTCGCAAACTCTGTCGCAAAGCTCACGCCTTGGCATATATGTATTGCCCTCTCCCGCAAAAAATGAAAGAGCGTATTTGATTCCGCTCTTAATCCTTATATCGCTGTCACGGCTAACGCCCATCTTCTCTGCGATTAGGTCAGCCTTGCGAAAGCCAAAGCCCCTAACCTCGTCGATAAGTCTGTATGGATTCTCCTCGATAATGTCGACAGAATAAACACCAAACTGCTTAAACAGCTTAAGTGCCTGCGCAGATGAAATTCCGTACTTCTGAAAAGCAATGGAGATCTCAGCAAACTGTCTGTGTGCAGAAAATGATTCTATAATCTTCGCCGCAGTCTTCTCACCGATTCCGTTAACCTCGATAAGTCTATCTGGATTTTCCTCCATGATAGTAAGTGCATCTTCACCAAACTTATCTATAATTGCAGCAGCAGTCGAAGGACCGATTCCCTTGATTACGCCAGAAGACAAAAAATCAAAGATTGCCCTTACGCCCTGAGGCAAAACCTCCTCAAATTCGTCAAAGGCAAATTGCTCACCGTAAACTGGATGAGACTTTTCGCTACCCACAAGCTTGAACCTGCTACCCTTGTTACAGCTAGGTAGATTACCTACCACTGTGCAGTATTCATCCTCAAGTTCTAGGATAGCGACAGTATATCCGTTTTCTTCATTTCTAAAAATAATCTCGGCTATATTGCCTTCAATCATCTGCATGTATTAAATCACCGTTAATTTTGTAATTGAATATCTAAGCTTATATTTGTAAACTATTCTACTTCGCTAGTAAACAAAGGCCTATATACTCTTCTATTATCAAGCACTCTAACTCTTTCGCTGAAGCCTCCAGGTCCAACTCCTTCAAGAGCCTCTTCCATATCGAACATTCTCGCATCCATTACATCTAGATAGTGAAGAATCTCCGCTTCTGGGAACATCGGCTTCTTAGGACTTCCAAACTCAGGCTCATAGTGGTGAGTCAAAATCATGTGCTCAAGGATAATAGCCTTTTCCTCATCAATGCCAAGCTCCTTGCATAGCTCATCTATCATAGTAACACCTTGAACTATATGTCCAAGCAGCTGACCCTTCATGGAGTATCCTGATGCAATTCCGTTTTCGCTAGCATCAATCTCATTTAGCTTCTCCATGTCATGGATAATTACACCTGTAACTACAAGGTCCTCATTAAGAAAATCATAAATCTTGCAAAGCGCCTTACCAGACATAATCATTCTCTTCATATGCCAAAGAAGACCTGCATACTCTGCATGGTGGTTTCTCGATGCAGCCGGATAGTACCAAAGTCTATCCTTGTTATCTACTAAAAGCTTAGTTGTTAGCCTTCTAAGGTCATCGTCCTTAATTTCGTTTGCACAATCAGTTATGAACCTATACATATCCTCTGGCTGCTCTGGCGCCGCCTTGATAAAATCGGATAGCTCAAGCACATCAGCCTCTGTGGACTTGCGAATTCTGAGAACTCTCAGCTGCTTCATTCCGTTCCACTCAGTAACCTGAGCCTTCACCTTGACAATGCTTCCCTCTTTGATTGCAGATAGTGCAGGCTGCTCTCCTTCTGAGACATCCCACTTCTTAGCGCTAACCTCACCTGTGTTATCAGCAAGGTGCAAATCAAGGTACTGCTTGTTGTTAGATCCAACCTTAATTCCTATCGACTTAACCATAAAAAAGTCGATAATCTCCATATTGCTCTTCAGCTCGTTAATATAAAATTCCTTCATATCTTATGCAATGCCCAAAGGCATCTTATCCCTCCAAATCTGTCTTATTTTAATTATATACATTTCCTCATACAAAGTAAATCATACAGTATCAAAAAGCGAGCGATGAACTCATCGCTCGCACATTGCTTTATCAAAGTTACAGTTTTTCCACCTTGTATCCTATTCCCCAAACCACCTTTAGGTACTTAGGGTTCTTAGGGTTGATTTCTATCTTCTCACGAATTCTACGGATGTGCACAGCCACAGTGTTCTCAGGATTATACGCAGACTCGTTCCATACACTTTCATAGATTTGCTCTATGGAGAATACCTTGCCCGCATTCTGAGTCAAAAGCTTGAGGATTCCAAACTCAGTTGGAGTTACTGGAATCAGCTCACCGTCAACTGTGATTTTCTTCTCATTATCATCGACCTCTAGCCCTCCGCTAGTGTAGATACCTTCCTTACCCTCGGCATCCATGCTTCCAAGCCTTGTAAACCTTCTGAGGTGTGACTTGACTCTGGCAATTAGCTCAAGTGGATTGAATGGCTTGGTAATGTAATCATCTGCACCGACATTAAGTCCGATTATCTTATCGTAATCCTCACTCTTAGCCGAAAGCATAATGATAGGAATATTGTTCTCCTCTCGAATCTTCATAGTCGCCTGGATTCCGTCGAGATTTGGCATCATTACGTCCATCAAAATCAGGTGAATCTGATTCTGCTTGACGATATTCAGCGCTTCCATTCCATCGTATGCCTTAAATACATTGTAGCCTTCGTTACGCAGATATATCTCTAGTGCGCCCGCAATTTCCTTGTCGTCATCGCATACAAGAATATTTACCATCACTACCTCCAATTCTGTGAAATACACAAATAACTATACCATAAATCGTCTAGTAAGTAAATTATTCCTTGCGTTTAAAGGTCTTTGGTGCAAGCCTCTTCATCAAAGAAATCGACACCGTTAGGTAAACGAGCACAAATACACAAATCAGTACATATAGCCAACTCGGAACGCTTTTCATTTGCATCATTGCAAAGCTGAATACATAGATAAGCGTGCTCGATATCGAGTATATTGGATTTTTTATCTTTGATTGGTCAGTGTACGGCTGAAGTAAATAGTACATGGTTAGGTAGTGCGCCGAGTAAAACAGTGTGAGCACCACCAGAATTATCGCAAGCATCAAAATAGTTTTGGCATTCACCGATGCTATTACTCCACCGATTGTAAGCCCCACAATAAGTGGAAGCGTCATTAAACCATTCATCAAAAAGCTTGATTTGAGCCTGATAAAATAACTGCCCAAAATAGCCTCTGGCTTTCTGTACCACTTGTAGCAAAGCATGTACTTATCTATGTTATTAAATAGAGCTTTTGTATAATTTTCTCTAAAAGCTAAAGCGTAGATAATAAATATCCATATTCCAATAGGCCCCATCACATCAGCCATTAGTCCCTTTGCTACATACTTACTGATGATTCCTAAAACGATTGGCGCCACGAAGGCTGCAATTGCAGTCCTAAGCGTTCTCTTAAAGAACAGCTTCCTATGTCTTTGCATGAACATAGCATTAAGGTATGCGTAGCCTTTCTTCTTTGAAGCGTTTTTGCTCTCGTGCATGTCAAGCTCTTCCTCTTTGAGGACCATAGCCTTGGCATTTGTTCCAACTTTGATTTCCTCAACTGCTTCAAGTTCCTTAAACTCACGTCTCGCAAGCTCAGGATAATCATCAAATCGTCTTATCAAAAGAAGGCCACACGCCGCGATCAAAAGATAAACAGGTATCGCAAGCGGACTTACAATATACGGGATATATGTATGTTCAATCTTTCTTACGCTTTCAAGGAAAAACTGTGCATAAGCTCCAGCAAGGCAAAGCACGGTAAAAGTCATGTGTTTCGTGATCATAGTCACGTTCTTTTCGTTGATCCTCATGTTAAGCGGCAGAAGCTCCCAGCCATCTATAAATATTCTCACAGAAATCATACCAATTAAAAGTATCGGTATATTTATAAGTGGTATCCCAGCTAGTTTTGAGCCAATGAGCATAGGTATTAGCATTATCAAAGGCTTGGTTACATAATCCACAATGGTCTGCGAAATATAGTAACTCTTTGGATTTAGCTTCAGATACCTGAGCATCATCATCGTTCTATCATTTGAATCTGGTCTAAGCTTATGCGCGAATAGACCTCCACATAAATAGTTCATGAAGAAGAAAATCGTAAGGCAGGATAGCCAAACATCTTCGCCACTAATATTAATATCATTGCTTTTCACAAAGATAAATGGTACATAAAAGAACATTCCTAGGTATATAACTGTATCAAAAACAGACTTTATAAAGCTGAGCAGGATTGCAAAAACTTTGATGACATCCTTTGCACCATATGCTGCATAAAGATGCTCGCCTATGATATTTTTTATAATAGGAATCCTTCTGAGAAAGTAAATCAGATTGTTGCATAAAACCGCTGCATTTACACTCAGAATGATCTTGTAGGTATTTATCAATCCCATCTTAAACCTCGCTGTCCATAGCCTCATCGCTGACTAGACTCGAAATTATTGCCTGTTCGTAGTCAGCCGAATTCTTGTCAAGCTCTGCTAGCTCCTTGAGTTTTCCATCTTTTAGTAGCACGATTTCATCGCACATATCCTTAGCGAGCTGCATAATATGTGTAGATAGAATTATGATGTGATCAGACTTAAAGCTTAAAAGTATATTCTTGATTTCCTCAGCAACGACAACGTCAAGTGAAGTCAAAGGCTCGTCGAGCAGCATGATCTTTGGCTTTGATATGAGCAGGGTCATAATGTGCAATTTGCTCTTCATTCCAGACGAATATCCTTTGATGATTCTGTCTGCATCATTTGCGTCAAAGCTGAGGCTTGCAAAAAGCTCAGGAATATTAATATTTCTGTCCTTTTCATGCACATCGCAGTAGAACTTAATAAACTCGTAGCCCGTTAGAAATTCTGGAAGCATAGGCTGTGCATAAATCAGCTCAACATCGTCGCTCTGAAGCACGCGCTGACCTTCTTCATCCTCTATCAAAGCCTGACCCTTAACATCCTTATACTCTCCGTAAATTGAATTAAATAGTGTTGTCTTTCCGGCACCGTTTCTACCGAGGAGTCCATAAATCTTTCCCTGCTCAAAAGTGCAGTTGCAACCAGCTAGAACATTTTTTTCACCAAAGCTCTTTTCTATGTCTTTTAAAATTAGTTTCATTTTGTATACCCTTGAATAATATTACTTAAAAATTTATATCTATATGCATATAATATCATATAGACACCTCATGGGCAATTGATGATAACTTAATATAAATTGTTCTAATGACCCACTTCAAAAAACTTAATATACTTTTGTATAATTATTTGTGTAATTTACTGAAATATTCTCCCGTTTAACACATTTTAGTGATAGAATATGCAAAGTAGTAATTTTTTTGGAGGTGAGTATGGTTTTTTCTAAATACACGATGTTTCTAAAGGTAATCGAATTAGGTAGTATGTCCAAGGCTGCTGCCGAATGTAACTACTCCCAGTCTGCGGTAAGTCAGATTATCAGTTCTCTAGAAAAGGAGCTTCAGCTGACCCTTCTAAACCGTAGTCAGACAGGTATTTGGCTGACCTCCGATGGTAAATATATGCTTCCGTACATTGAAGCACTCAGCAATGCAGAGCAAAATATATACAAGCAGGCATCCAAGCTCAAAGGTGTAGAGTCTGGCCGTATAGTACTCGGCACATTTTCGAGTGTTTCATGCCATATCCTCATGCCAATAATCAAAGCTTTTAAAGAAGCCTATCCTAACATAAATATAGAAATTCGCGAGGGCGATAACCCATCGATTGAATCATGGCTAGCCAAGGGCTCCATCGATTTTGGGTTCATTGACTCACCGACACTTCCAGGCTTTGAGACAATTCATGTGTGCCGCGATCCTTTTGTTGCTGTCATGAGCGAAGAAGGTGTTTACGCAAATAGAGATGATATACCTGTCGAAATATTTGAAGAAACTCCAATGATAATCGTAGACGAAGGAACTCCTAAGGAGGCAGCCGGTGTCCTTAGGCAGATTAACATCACGCCAAACATTGTGCACTCAAGCAAAGATAATTCTTTGATACTTTCTATGATTGAGAACAGGCTTTGCCTTGGATATATGGGCAAGCTAGTGCTAACAAAGTCTCCATATAAGATTATAAGTAAACCAACCGTTCCTCAATTCTACAGAGATATCGTTTTAACCATCAAAGATAGAAACGCGGCATCCGTGGCAACTCAGAAGTTCCTGGAGTTCTTCGAGGAAAATCTAGAATCTGTACTTGCTGAAATTGGCTACTCCGGTGGCCAAAGTGAAGAGTATGCTGAATAAATTTATATAATCAGCCACTTTACTTTTAAGCCAGACACAAAAAAGGAACTTCACATATGATATGTATCCTCTTTACTAGACACCCAGTAAGGAGGGTATTTTTATGCGTTACAGTCATGAGTATAAGTTAGAGCGTATTGAGATATATAGGAAAGGAATATGTCCTGAAACCCCAGAAGGAATAAAGCCTTTAGTAGAGCTTTATTGCTAGGAAATACCGCTCTTTGTCTATTGAGTTTCTTGTATGTACTATTCAGGCTCTCTATCGCGTTTGTTGTATATATTGTCTTCCTCACATCTGACGAAAACTTGAATATTGGCCTCAGAACATCCCAGTTTTTATGCCAGCTCTTCATTGAGTTTGAATACTTTAAATTCCATTTCTCTGTAACACGCTCTAATTGTTCCTGGCCTTTAGTTTCATCCGCCGCAAGGTATATTTTCTTTAGGTCTGATGCAAACTCTTTCATATCCTTGTATGAGACATATTTTAGCGTATTTCTAACCTGGTGCACAACACATCTTTGGTACTCAGTATTAGGAAATGCTGCTGAGATTGCTTCTTTTATCCCTGATAGTCCATCGGCACAGATTACCATAATATCTTTTACCCCTCTGTTCTTCAGGCTGTTAAGAACTCCAAGCCAGTATTTGCTACTCTCATTTTCACCAATTTCAAGATTTATTACATCTTTCATGCCGTCGCAATTGATTCCCATGATTACATATGCAGCAAGCTTGCAAATTGTGTTATCATCCCTAACAGAGAAGTGAACGGCATCAATAAAGAGTATTGGTTCGATATTATCAAGAGGGCTGTTCTCCCATTCCTCAATATCTTGAAGCACTTTATCAGTTACATCTGATATGAAGCACTGCATTCGAAGCCATATATTTCCACTATCTGCTCGAAAATCTGCCTTGTTGTGAGTCCTCTTGCATACATGCTGATTATCTATTGATCAATTTCAGATATATCTTTCTGACATTTCTTAACAACTTGTGGCTCAAAACTACTGTTTCTGTCCTGAGGAACATCAATCTCGAATTCTCCATAATTGCTACGAACCTTCTTTCTTTTAGATCCGTTACGGTAGTTGTCATTGCCACTCCGCTCGTGACTCTCGTAACCGAGATGTTCATCCATTTCAGCTTCCATCATTGACTTAATTGTCCCTCCAAGAAGATCCTTGATGCTTCTTGGATATCATCTGCTGTCTCTATATCATATTCTTCAATTGGGGAAGCAATGATATTTTTCTTTCCCTCAGTTAGAGGTTTTACGTGATACACTTCTTTTTTCTTTGCCATAATAAATAGCCTCCTATGGTATTTTTATTCTACCATAGAAGACTTGTTTCTAATTTACAGACTTTTTATCACACTCTCAAACTACCCTTTTTTAATCTTTTTATTTACGAATAGAGTTATCGCAATCATACTGATAATACTAACAGATGTAACAATTAAAGAATTCCATTCCATTGGAACTATTTCAATATATCTCATTAAAGTAACAAAAATCAATAAAATTATCCCTACACAAAAACAATATTTTCCACATAACAAATTTGCTTTTTCCCAGTTTTTTTTATTTTTCATTGATAAAGAAGTCCTCATTCCTAAATAATTATTAACATCGCCACTAGCAATTTTTTTCCACCAGGGATATGAAACAATCATTAGAATCGGTATACTATAATCTATGACCATAAAAAAATACTTCATGCTAAATCACCTCTATTTGTCTAATTACTCCTAATTGTTCTAGCTTGCTACATGTATCTAATATTGAGCAAATAAACGCAGCCTTCTTGTATTTTAAATATTTTTCATCATTTTTATACTTCTCATACAATTCATCAGCAATCTCTGCAACTTTATATCCTTTCAATAATAAAGATATAATATCTTTTGCCTCAGAATCAACAAATCCAACCCTATCCTCATTCAAAATTAGCTCAAAGCTACTCTTATCTTCAATTATACTAACAGTGTCCAAGAACTCACTTTTGCTATTCAAATCCCATTGGTTAGACTGATTTAAAATACAAATTCCTGTATCAAAATCTTTTGATTTTGAAATTTTATATAAAAGCGTATAAAGATATGTTGCACCCATTGAATCATATATATCTTTCATCTTACCTTTAAATTTAATTTCATCAAAGTTATTATTGAATTTGCTTGTTAACTCTGTCAGTAATTCCAACTGAAATTCATATGGTAACCTCTCTTTGATTACACAATTTACTCTATAATTATATTTTTGAGAATACTCTCCTAGGAACTTATTAAAAAATACATGCTTTGCATCGCCAAGGCACTGACAAAAAATGATAGATTGCCCTCCATCTTTGAGGTGGTTGTCCAATTGTCCGACTATCTGCTTTAATACTTTTAATCCATCTTCTCCTCCAGTACCACATATTGGGTACTCCACATCATCTATCATTGGAATAAAAGGTGGATTTGCATAAATAAAATCGAACTTTTCGTCAGCTTTTATTACTGTATATAAATCTCCTAATCTAACATCAATTAAATCATTTAATTCATTCAAAGCTACATTAAACTTAGTCACATTCACTGTAGCTGGATTGATTTCAACTGAAATTACTTTTTTAGCAGATCTAGCAGCTAATAATCCTTGGATCCCCGTTCCACTGCATAAATCTAAAACAACACTATTCCTTTTAAATTGAATATTTTCTGCCAATCTCAGACTATCTATACCAATATACACATTTGTATTTCTATTTATGCATGTATTGAAGTGTGGATTGATTTCTGTTAGAACTTTAATTCCTTGATAAACTAAAACTATCAGATTATTAGTTTTTACAAAGCCTTCATCATAATACCAAATTCCACTTTCAACCATATTATCTATAGACTCTTTCCCAAGTTCTTTACTCAACTCAGATAAGTTGGCTGGAATTCCCATATACAATAATTTTATACTTTCTTGATTTGGGATTTTCAAGTATTCCAGAACAGACAACATGCCGTCAAAGTCAAACCACGGATCTGTAAAATCCCATATACCTCTAATATTTTTCAATATATATATGTAGTCTATTTTATCAAGAATATCATTAAGATTGTTTACATATTTTTCATCTATGCGTATCACAGCAAGCACCTCCTCTATATCATTTTATCATATAGAGTTAAATCTATATTTTTACAAATTTCTTTTTCTAGTGTACATGTTTTTTGGAAACCAATATTTTTTAATATATTTAGAATATAATCCTGTTTTTTATCAGTATAGTAAAATCTAATTTTATTATACTTATCGGCAAATAATCCACTCGAGTACTCTAATAATTCTTTTATGATATTTTCCACATCATTTTCTTCTATACTCTTATCCATAACAATCGCTGAAAAAGAAACAACAGATATACCTGTATTAAATGGAGCAACTGCTATAATTACATCAGCAATTATTTTACCATCCTTCAATTTTATTATGTTAAACTCTTCTCCATTAAACTGTCTTGCTCTTAAATTTTGCAAACTATAATTATCTGGATATGTCATATCAATAAAATTAAATTTATTATTTCCATTTTCAAGTATAAAATTAGATACCTCTCTATACTCTTTTTCTCCAACCAACATACAACCATGTTCAGTCAGCAACTCTTCTTCAAGAATTTCCACAATTCCAAGAGCTTCAAGCTGATATATTAAATCTTGATAGTCGCTACGTAATTCTACTTCCTCAACACCATCAAATTTCAGTTGTTTCAAAAAATCTTCAAAATCAACTGTACCCTCCTGTTGTATTAACAATCTAGCAGTTGTATTCAAATAGATTAATTGGCTCGTAGATAATGTCATCAATGACAGTGTACCGTCTTGTTCATCTCTTATTTTAAAATCATTTTTATTAATCCTGAATTTCATAATAAGTTATCCTCCTGTACTATCTGTATAAAGTTTATGGTTTGATACCATCAACAATATCAAATACTATTTTTTCTCCAGAATATGGTGCTGGCTCAAAATCGTCTAAATCATATATACATTGGATTTTGTCTATATATTTAACAATCTCTTTGTTTTTCCAAATTAAATCATAACCATTATCCCAATAAGTCTTTAAGGTGTATTTCTTACAATTTCCTACTACTATTGGTAAGTATGTTGTAACCGTAATATCTCCATTCGATTTAACTTCCATACAATAAGTTTGTAACCCATATTCCGCATTAAATGGCATTCTCCTCATATGGTCTAACGGATCACCCCACTCAACATTCATTCTATTTGCATACTCTCTCTTTTTACTTTTCACTTTTTCAATAAAATAGAAATACTCTGTATTACTCAGTAATAAATTTCTCCCTATACTCCTACCTCTTCCTGATGGCAAGAAAGGCATCATTCTTACATCACTAACCCCCAATTCATAACATAAATCTATATATTCATCAACTGTTTTATAATTTAATTTATTAGGTACTAGTGATGTTGCTAATCTATTAACACCACAAGCTTTAACATTTTTAATTGCATTTACAGCTCTATTAAAAGACCCTTTTACACCACGAAATGTATCATGTTGATAGCAATCTTTACCATCTAAACTAATTTGTATATGAGAAACCCCTGAATCCACTAGTCTTTTAGCGGTTTCAAAATTCATTTTATATCCGTTAGATACCATACTGATTTTAGATACATTTCCTCTCAATGTGTCTATTATTTCAAAAATGTTTTCTCGGCACAGAGTTTCTCCCCCACATAGGCAGACATTATGTGGGTGGAGTTCTGCAATTTGATTCGCAACATCTATTATTTCTTTATCACTTAACTCATCCGATACACTACTTCCACTATTATTGAAGCAATGAACACATTTCAAATTACATTTTTGCGTAATATCCAACGATACCATTATCGGACCTGTAAGTTTGCTAAGCATAGAGTATTCATTTTTAAAATAGTTATCAAATGCTAACTCCATCAAATCTCCTCCTCTCTATAATTATTTAGTGTAATTCCAGTTAGCTCCTATATTAGCGTTTACAGCTCCATTTGCATTAGCAACCACTAAAGCATTTGCAGTTGTATATGCATTTGCAAATAATAACGCATTTGCTGCAACACCAACATTTGGAAATACCGCTATTACAGTAGGAATAACCAATACACCTCTAGGTTTAATACCATCTCTTTGAATACTTGGCTTTTCATAATTAGACTTTACTGACATATCAAATACCTCCTAACATTATTATAACTTAACAATCAATTATACTGTCTGCCATTTCATATAATCGCTTGTTATGTGTTATTAAAATAATCTTCTTCTCATGCTTCAAGACATTCAAACTACGCATAAGCAGATTTATAGATTCTACACTCATATCTGAACTTGGTTCATCAAGAATTAATATCTCATTTTTGCCCATTATAGTTTTTATATATACAACAAACTGTCTCTCTCCATCAGACATTTCCAAAATATTTTTATGCCATATATCCTTTAAACAAATAAGTTCATCAAAACAAAACTCATTCATAATACGTTCAACAGATTCAAAATCTAGATTTAAATAACCCCCAACACTAATGTTAGGTACTCTTTCATTTTGTAACATAATATCGACTTTTCTTCTGAGTTCATAAATATCTATATCACTTATATTTTTATCATTTATTTTCACTATATTTTCACTATACAATAGACCTATTATTCTATATATAAGTGTCGTTTTTCCAGAACCATTCGCCCCTCTTACTACATATATTCCGTTTCTATCTATGGTTATATATTTTCCACTAAGTTTTACCTGAATTTTATTGATTTCATCAATAATAACAGTTCCGTTTTTATCTTGTTCAATTAGCAACAATTTGTTAATTCTATCAACAGAAACTTTATACTCTTGATATTCTTTGCCCCATTGAAAAAAAT
>ERZ772966.6-NODE-6-length-108886-cov-7.579927_pt1 | contig 108886 bp, 93 predicted proteins | sample MGYA00580680_ERZ772966 | MGnify/ENA primary metagenome ERZ772966 (study PRJEB29015, sample SAMEA2738055) | human oral metagenome | biome: human oral; feature: human-associated habitat; material: saliva | place: China | collected 2225 ...
ATCCTGGCTCAGGATGAACGCTGGCGGCGTGCCTAACACATGCAAGTCGAGCGAGAAATAAAGAAATGAAGCTTCGGTAGATTTTCTTTATGGAAAGCGGCGGACGGGTGAGTAACGCGTAGGCAACCTGCCCTGTACAGGGGGATAGCCACCCGAAAAGGTGATTAATACCCCATAACGCAAGAGATACACATGTATCACTTGTCAAAGATTTATCGGTATAGGATGGGCCTGCGTCTGATTAGCTAGTTGGTAAGGTAACGGCTTACCAAGGCAACGATCAGTAGCCGACCTGAGAGGGTGATCGGCCACATTGGAACTGAGACACGGTCCAAACTCCTACGGGAGGCAGCAGTGGGGAATATTGCACAATGGGCGCAAGCCTGATGCAGCAACGCCGCGTGAAGGATGAAGGCCTTCGGGTTGTAAACTTCTGTCCTAGGGGAAGAAACAAATGACATTACCCTTGGAGGAAGCCCCGGCTAACTACGTGCCAGCAGCCGCGGTAATACGTAGGGGGCGAGCGTTATCCGGAATTATTGGGCGTAAAGAGTGCGTAGGTGGCACCTTAAGCGCAGGGTTTAAGGCAATGGCTCAACCATTGTTCGCCTTGCGAACTGGGGTGCTTGAGTGCAGGAGGGGAAAGTGGAATTCCTAGTGTAGCGGTGAAATGCGTAGATATTAGGAGGAACACCAGTGGCGAAGGCGACTTTCTGGACTGTTACTGACACTGAGGCACGAAAGCGTGGGGAGCAAACAGGATTAGATACCCTGGTAGTCCACGCCGTAAACGATGAGCACTAGGTGTCGGGGTCGCAAGACTTCGGTGCCGCAGTTAACGCATTAAGTGCTCCGCCTGGGGAGTACGCACGCAAGTGTAAAACTCAAAGGAATTGACGGGGACCCGCACAAGCAGCGGAGCATGTGGTTTAATTCGAAGCAACGCGAAGAACCTTACCAGGACTTGACATCCTCTTGACAGATCCTTAATCGGATCCTTCTTCGGACAAGAGAGACAGGTGGTGCATGGTTGTCGTCAGCTCGTGTCGTGAGATGTTGGGTTAAGTCCCGCAACGAGCGCAACCCTTGCCATTAGTTGCCATCATTTAGTTGGGCACTCTAGTGGGACTGCCGGGGAAAACTCGGAGGAAGGTGGGGATGACGTCAAATCATCATGCCCCTTATGTTCTGGGCTACACACGTGCTACAATGGCCGGTACAACAGGCAGCGAACCCGTGAGGGGGAGCGAATCCCAAAAGCCGGTCCCAGTTCGGACTGTAGGCTGCAACTCGCCTACACGAAGTTGGAGTTGCTAGTAATCGCGGATCAGAATGCCGCGGTGAATGCGTTCCCGGGTCTTGTACACACCGCCCGTCACACCATGGAAGTTGGGGGTGCCCGAAGTCGGTTAGTTAATCTATCGCCTAAGGCAAAACCAATGACTGGGGTGAAGTCGTAACAAGGTAGCCGTATCGGAAGGTGCGGCTGGATCACCTCCTTTCTAAGGATAGACAATTTCATGCTATGAGAATTTTCTCTGGTATCATGGGCTTGTAGCTCAGGTGGTTAGAGCGCACGCCTGATAAGCGTGAGGTCGGAGGTTCGAGTCCTCCCAAGCCCACCATGAACCTTGAAAACTAAATAACGTGTATCACAAAAAACGAAAAAGATTTGTAACAACAAATCACAACGAAACGAAATCGAGAAATTTTTGCTAGAAACGTAAGTTTCTAAAAGATAATCTAAAGAGAGTCTAACGAATAGCAAGGGTAAACGATTTCAACCGAGAAACCAGAAAAAGAGCAATTTACTGAAGTTAATTAATAATGGTAAAAGCTACACACTTGATGGTCAAGTGAAAAAGAGCATAAGGCGGATGCCTTGGCACTGGGAGCCGATGAAGGACGTGACAAGCTGCGATAAGCTACGGGGAGGAGCACATATCCGTTAATCCGTAGATTTCCGAATGGGGGAACCCACCTATAGTAATGTGTAGGTATTTTCGTATGAATCTATAGTACGAATAAAGGCAACCCGGGGAACTGAAACATCTAAGTACCCGGAGGAAGAGAAAGAAAAATCGATTTCCTAAGTAGCGGCGAGCGAAAGGGAAAGAGGCCAAACCGTTAGTTTACTAACGGGGTTGTGGATCACAGCCGTGGTAGATACAAGTTTAGCAGAAGACAACTGGAAAGTTTGCGACACAGAGGGTAATATCCCCGTATGCGAAAAACAAGTATCACCTATGTGACACCAGAGTAGGACCGAACACGTGGAATTCGGTTTGAAGCCGGGGGGCCCACCCCCCAAGCCTAAATACTACCCAGTGACCGATAGTGAATAGTACCGTGAGGGAAAGGTGAAAAGGACCCCGGGAGGGGAGTGAAATAGAACCTGAAACCTTATGCTTACAAGCAGAGGGAGCGCAAGTGACCTCGTACTTTTTGTAGAACGGGCCAACGAGTTATGGTATGCAGCGAGGTTAAGGTGCTGGAGCACTGGAGCCGTAGAGAAATCGAGTCTGAAAGGGCGAAAGTTGCATGCTGTAGACCCGAAACCGGGTGATCTATCCATGTCCAGGTTGAAGTAACTGTAATAGGTTATGGAGGACCGAACTTATATCTGTTGAAAAAGGTTAGGATGAGGTGTGGATAGGGGTGAAATTCCAATCGAACTCGGATATAGCTGGTTCTCCTCGAAATAGCTTTAGGGCTAGCCTCGTAGTAAGATACCTGGGGGTAGAGCACTGAATGTTCTAGGGGCCTTCACCGGTTACCGAAAACTATCAAACTCCGAATACCAGAGTATCATCTACGGGAGTCAGACTATGTGAGATAAGTTTCATAGTCGAAAGGGAAACAGCCCAGACCGTCAGCTAAGGTCCCAAAATATAGGTTAAGTGGAAAAGGATGTGGGGTTGCACAGACAGCTAGGATGTTGGCTTAGAAGCAGCCATTCATTCAAAGAGTGCGTAATAGCTCACTAGTCGAGTGACCCTGCGCCGAAGATAAACGGGGCTAAAACCTATTACCGAAGCTACGGATACTTAATGTATGGTAGAGGAGCGTCGTATACGGGTTGAAGCAGTACTGTAAGGTATTGTGGACTTTATACGAGAGAGAATGTTGGCATGAGTAGCGCGAGGCAGGTGAGAATCCTGCCCACCGAAAATCTAAGGTTTCCTGAGGAAGGTTCGTCCACTCAGGGTTAGTCGGGGCCTAAGCCGAGGGCGAAAGCCATAGGCGATGGATAACAGGTAGAAATTCCTGTACCACCGAAGGTTGTTTGAATGATGTGGGGACACAGGAGGATAAGCTGAGCACGCCGTTGGTAGAGCGTGTCCAAGCGTCAAGGGAGTATGAATAGGCAAATCCGTTCATATATATTCTGAGGCGTGATGGGGTGGTCATTAGACCGGAAGCAGCTGATTTCACACTGTCAAGAAAAGCCGCTAATTAGACCTAAGGTGCCCGTACCGCAAACCGACACAGGTAGATGAGGAGAGAATCCTAAGGTGAGCGAGAGAACTATTGTTAAGGAACTCGGCAAAATAACCCCGTAACTTCGGGAGAAGGGGTGCCTGCTTCGGCAGGCCGCAGTGAAAAGGCCCAGGCAACTGTTTACCAAAAACACAGGTCTCTGCAAAAGCGAAAGCTGAAGTATAGGGGCTGACGCCTGCCCGGTGCTGGAAGGTTAAGGGGACGTGTCATCGCAAGAGAAGCACTGAACTTAAGCCCCAGTAAACGGCGGCCGTAACTATAACGGTCCTAAGGTAGCGAAATTCCTTGTCGGGTAAGTTCCGACCCGCACGAAAGGCGTAATGATCTGGGCACTGTCTCAACAATAGACTCGGTGAAATTGTAGTACCGGTAAAGATGCCGGTTACCCGCAGCAGGACGGAAAGACCCCGTGGAGCTTTACTGTAGCTTGATATTGAGTTTCGGCGTTGCATGTACAGGATAGGTGGGAGACTATGAAGCAAGTACGCCAGTATTTGCGGAGTCATCGTTGGGATACCACCCTTGTAACGCTGGAATTCTAACCATGTACCGTGAACCGGTGCTGAGACAGTGTCAGGTGGGCAGTTTGACTGGGGCGGTCGCCTCCTAAAGAGTAACGGAGGCGCCCAAAGGTTCCCTCAGCGCGGACGGAAATCGCGCGTAGAGTGCAAAGGCAGAAGGGAGCTTGACTGCGAGACCAACAAGTCGAGCAGGGACGAAAGTCGGGCTTAGTGATCCGGTGGTTCCGAGTGGAAGGGCCATCGCTCAACGGATAAAAGCTACCCCGGGGATAACAGGCTGATACCCCCCAAGAGTTCACATCGACGGGGGTGTTTGGCACCTCGATGTCGGCTCGTCTCATCCTGGGGCTGGAGTAGGTCCCAAGGGTTGGGCTGTTCGCCCATTAAAGAGGTACGCGAGCTGGGTTCAGAACGTCGTGAGACAGTTCGGTCCCTATCCGCTGTGGGCGTTGGAAATTTGAGTGGAGCTGTCCTTAGTACGAGAGGACCGGGATGGACATACCTCTGGTGCACCAGTTGTTCTGCCAAGGGCATAGCTGGGTAGCCACGTATGGACGGGATAAGCGCTGAAAGCATCTAAGTGCGAAGCCCCCCACAAGAATAGATTTCCTCCTTTAAGGTAAGACCCGTGGGAGACTACCACGTGATAGGTCAGAGGTGTAAGTGCAGTAATGTATTAAGCTGACTGATACTAATAGGTCGAACACTTGACCAGTGGTTTCAAAGGAAAAGAAATGCTAGTGAGAAGCGTTATTTAGTAAGGTTTAATCCGGTGATTATAGCGAAGAGGTCACACCTGTTCCCATCTCGAACACAGTAGTTAAGCTCTTCAGCGCCGACAATACCTGGTGGGCGACTGCCCGGGAAGATAGGACGTTGCCGGTTGACTATGGCAGACTGTAAAAGCAGTCTGCCTGTCTTTATGGCTCCATGGTCAAGCGGTCAAGACACCGCCCTTTCACGGCGGTAACACGAGTTCGATTCTCGTTGGAGTCACCATTATATGCGCGATTGGCGGAATTGGCAGACGCACTAGATTTAGGTTCTAGCGGGAGACCGTAGGGGTTCAAGTCCCTTATCGCGCACCACTAAAGGCTACATAAGTAGCCTTTTTTTTATTACTTCTACTAATGTTATTGTCTGAAGTTTGTTAAATTTTTAATGTATACAAAATATCTTGAATATTGTTATTGAATATTCATGATTTAAATAGTATAATCCTCTTAGAAGTGTTAGAAAATTTGCTTAAGTTAAAATTGCAATTATTTACGTTATCAGTTATGGAGGTACAGTATGATTGACAGAATTGATGCACTTAATACTTTCGTCAATAACATTGTCTGGGGTGTTCCAGCTATTATTTGTGTACTAGGCGTAGGTATATTCCTTACTTTCAGAACACAGCTTGTTCAGTTTAGAAAGCTAGGATATGCGCTCAAGATTGCCCTTGGAAAGTTATTTACAAAAACAGAATCAGCAGAAGGCGCAACAACTCCATTTCAGTCTCTAACCACTGCTCTTGCAGCTACTGTAGGAACAGGTAATATCGCCGGTGTTGCTGGTGCTATTGCGATCGGTGGACCTGGTGCAGTATTTTGGATGTGGATTGCAGCTATCTTAGGAATGTGTACTAAGTTTGCTGAAGTAACTCTGGCAGTTAACTTCAGAGAAAGAAATGCGCATGGTGACTGGGTTGGTGGACCAATGTATTATATTAAAAATGGTCTATCAAAGAAATGGCTCTGGCTAAGCTATGCATATGCCTGTCTTGGCGTTCTAACTGTATTTGGTACAGGTAATGCTACACAGGTTAATACAATAACTACAGCAATTGATACAGCACTTCTAAACTTCAATATTGTCCCAGCAGGATCAATTAAGACTGTTAATCTAGTTATAGGAATTATAATTACTATTCTTATTTTGATAATCTTACTTGGTGGTATCAAGAGAATTGGTGCCGTAACAGAGAAGCTAGTTCCTTTCATGGCAGGTATCTACATTCTTTTAGGAATAGGCGTTGTTGTTATCAACATCAAGACTATCCCACACGTATTCCAGATGATATTTGAAGGTGCGTTCAGCCCATCAGCTGCAACAGGTGGTGTAGTAGGATCAATGTTCCTCTGCATGAAGAAGGGTGTTTCAAGAGGTATATTCTCAAATGAAGCTGGTCTTGGTACAGGATCAATTTCACACGCATCAGCTGATACTGATGAACCTGTAAGACAGGGTCTATATGGTGTTTTCGAAGTATTTATCGACACTATTGTTATCTGCACACTTACAGCTCTTGTTATCCTTTGTGGAGTTGAAAGCATTAACTTTGGACAGAATGCAGGTGCTGATTTAACAATCGCTGGATTTATTAACACATACGGTGGTTGGGTATCAATTTTCACAGCAGTAGCTCTTGTATGCTTTGCATTCTCAACTGTACTTGGCTGGGGACTATATGGTTCAAGATGTATAGAATATCTCTTTGGAAGCCACATTCTAAAGCCTTTCACAATAGTATATGCGTTAGTAGCTATTCTAGGTGCAACACTTGATTTAGGACTAATTTGGGGCGTTGCTGATACATTCAACGGACTCATGTTAATTCCTAACTTGATTGGTGTATTCCTACTAAGCGGAACATTTGTAAAGCTAGTAAAGGATTATTTCCACAGATACCCTAAATATGACAAGAATAAAATGTAGTTTCATAAATATTACTCTCGTTGTAAAAAAAGCCCCCTTATAGGGGGCTTTTTATTTGATAAATTGTTATTAAAGTGCTATACTTACGATGTAATGTTAGTTCAAACTAACATAAGTGGAGGTAAAATGCATAACAATATAGAAATACTTAAGATGCGCATTTTAACGTGCTTTATCAAAATGTCTAAGTCTAATTGCAATGTTACAGGCTTAGCTAAATCATTATCTGAAGAAAAATATGCAGTAAGCAGGGCTATGAAATCACTTGAAAGTAGTGGACTTTTAGATAGAAGTGATAATAGGTGTCCAGTTTTGACGGAGAAAGGGCAAAAGCTTGCATATGAATACGCAGATAAGATAGATATCGTAGCAAATCATCTGCTAGGGGAAGGCGTGAATCCGGCTGCAGCAAAGCAAGATGCTTTTTTATTGTCTATGTACTGCACGAATGAGACGCTTTCTGTAATTAAAGAGATTGAAGATAAGATGAGGATCAAACAGGTAACGGATTCTTACACTAATTTTACTGGGAAAAAGCTCTGTCATAAACTTGGAGATGGTACATTTGAGCTTCAGTTTGTGATGTACAAAAACTCGGTGAAAAATAATACGAATATATCTATGGCCAATGAGGGATTTTACCATCCTTGTACACTCACTGTTGAAAAGGGTGAGGGACTCATAAGTTTAAAGGCTAAGAATATAAGTAGGAAATCAAGGCTCACTGGCAAGAAAATGAACGGTAAGGTGAGCGTGTTTAGGTATTTTGATGGAACTAGCTTTGTTGAAGCTGAAAGACAAGGCAATATAGTTACTTTTCCTATTGAGGCAATGAATTTTATAACTATGGGTGAGAGTAGGGACAGGATACTTCACGGAAGTCTTCCAGTAAGGCTTGGTTGCAGTGTGGGATGCATGCATATGCCTGAGAGTCCAGCGATTTTTACACTTATAGTGTAGTTTTATCAAAATTTTGTAGCAGTATTGCAACATATTTATTTGTTGGAAAAAGCATACTTTGATGGAATGCTTGGGTATATTTTGTAGCAAGCGTGCAACAAAATTAGACTTTATTTTGTTAAATTAGAAATGTAGAATTTAATTGTAAGGGGGAGAGGAGCATTTTAGCTCTTTATTTTAACCCAGTATGTTAGTCTAAACTAATGCAAGTTAGCTACAAATAAATGAGGAGGAGCTTATATGAAGAAAAGCAAAATTGCAAAGGTTTTAGCAGTTTCATTATCATTTACAACTGTATTATCTATGTTTCCTAGTTTTGCGTTTGCAAACGGAGACTCTAATACAAAGACAATATATGGAACTAAAGCCGTGGTAGAGGATGACGGAACCTACCGAGATTACAATACTCACATCAGAGTAAAAATCGATCAAAATGGCACTATAATATCTGTTGAAGATATTGATACTGCTTCAAACATCGATAGATTTGCACCTGAGAGCAAAGAGTATTGGCAGAAATTTGTAAATGGCAAGGGTTTTGAACTTTTCAAGGGCAAGACAAAGGAAACTCTTAATGATGTTGATGTAAATGCAATTTCACAGGCGACAACAAGTACAAAGAGTGTAAGAGACACTATAATGTACGCTTTTGAAGTTGATGAAGAGAAGAATGAGCTTCTTGCTGAGGTTGATGAGTACGGTCCAGCTAGCAAATACATTGCAAAGGATAGAGCTGAAGCTGAGAAACTTATCAAAGAAATCAAAGAAAAGATTAACTCAGAGGAGCTTGCATCAAATGCAAGAAGACATTTCTTGAACTTCAAGAACAAGATTACAAAGCTAAAAACCTCTGATCAGGTTACAGAAGAGGAAAACAGCAAGAGTGCTGGCGATAGAACAAAGGATGCTATTGAGAATCTTGGAACCATCACTGCTGACAAGAAGGAGGCAGTTGAGCAGGCAAGACAGATGTATAATGCTCTTGATCGCAAGGGTAAGAAGACAGTAACTGCTGCAGTATACCAGAAGCTAGTTAAGGCTGAAGATGAAATCTTTGACCTAGTATATAAGAACAACCATAAGAAACTTTCAGGATCATATCCTATTGATAACTACGGGTATGATGTTAGCCTAACAGTATATCTAAGCGGTGATAAGATTGTAAAGATAGAAGACAATGGAACCGTAAAAAATATTAAGGCTAATGAGAATCTCGCAGCAAGAAACATGTTTTACTGGGAGGATACATTTATTCCAAATGGAGGCCTCTACAACTACATAGGTAAAACAACTTCAAACTATCAGAATGTAGATGCTATCTCAAATGCAACATACACAAGTGATGCAGCAAAGGGTGCAATTGGTGAGGCTCTTAAGAAAGCTGATGAAAACAATCTAATAGAGCAGATTAAAACTGATGTAATCAAGCTTGAAGAAAAGCTTGATAAAAATTCTGGTAGTGCGCTAGATAAATTGGAGAAGGACTTTGAAAGCCTAAGCCCAGAATCAAAGACTAAGCTAAATAATGCTGGATACGGTGCAAGAATAAAGGCTCTAAGAGCAAAATTTGCTGCTTTATCATTACAGCCAGTAGAAGATGAAAAGGATGATCCTGCTGCAAAGCACTATACAAGAGAAGGTTCACTCCTATATCCAAACGGAACATCTTCGATGGTATTTACAAAGGCTTTCAATCCTGAAGTAAAGATTGCTGAAAAAGATGGTAAGACAACATATACGGTTTCCTTTAAGGAAAGTGGCATGATGGGAGTTACCGAAAAGCTTCAGAAGCTTACAGTAGACGGCAAGGATTACACAGCAAAAGAAGGCAAGGATCCATATGTATCAGTTTTCAAATTCACAAGAGATGCTGTAGATGAAGAAAAAATCCCTGTAACAGTTTACTCAAATATGATGAAAACCTCATATGATATGAATATTGTTCTTAAGCCTGGTAAGACAGAGGCTAAGGCGCCTGAAACAGAAAAGCCAGATCCAGGTAAGGAAAATCCTGGCACAGAAAAACCAAATCCTGGCAAGAATGATAATACAGATAATACAGTTGCTAGGAAGTATACAAGATTAGCGGATCTTCTATATCCAAACGGTGGAACTTCAATGGTATTCTCTAATGCTTTTAATCCTGTAGTAAAATTTGTTGAAAAGGACGGCAAAGCAACATATACTGTTTCCTTCAAGGAAGGCGGTATGATGGGAATGACAGAAAAAATCAATAAGATGTCAGTAGATGGTAAGGTCTATACTGCGACTGAAGGCAAGGAACCATATATTTCAGTATTTGAGTTTACAAGAGATACTGTAAATGAAGATAAGATTCCTGTAAAGGTTTACTCAAGTATGATGGGTAGATTCTATGATATGAAAATAGTTTTCGTAGATGAGAAAACTGAAGTCAAGGATGAGGAAAAGCCAGATCCAGGCAAGGAAAACCCTGGTACAGAAAAGCCAGATCCAGGTAAGGAAAACCCTGGCACAGAAAAGCCAGATCCAGGCAAGGAAAATCCTGGCAAAGAAAAGCCAGATCCAGGCAAGGAAAATCCTGGTACAGAAAAGCCAGATCCAGGTAAGGAAAATCCTGGTACAGAGAAGCCAGATCCAGGCAAAGATAATCCTAATACAGGAAATCAAAATGCAAAGAAGCACTACACAGTTAAGGGTAGCAAGTTCTTAAAGCCAAACGGTTCAGATATGAAGCTTATGACAGAAGCTTTCAATCCTGATGTTAAGCTTGTTGAAGAAAATGGAAAGGCAACATATACAATTTCATTTAAGAAGACTGGAATGATGGGAATCATCGCAGAGCTTAAGAAAATTAGTGTAGATGGTAAAGAAATCAGTGCAACTAAGGGTGAGGGCGAATATGTTTCAGCTTTCACATTCACAAGAGATAGCTTAAACGAGAAGGAAATACCAGTAAAGATTTATATAGATGTAATGAATACGTGGATTGATGGTAAGCTAGTTCTTTCAGATAACAAGGTTGAGGCTCAGCCTTCTGAGAATGAAAATGCTAATAAGCCAGAACCTGCAAACCCATCAAATCCTTCTAACCCTTCAAATCCGTCAGAGAATAATGGTGCACAGGCAGGACCAAGCATCAAATCTGGACTAAACCAGACATGGATAAGAGGAAGCCAGCATGGAATAGTAATCGTTTCAGATGCCGATATAAGCACATTTGTAAAGGTGCTTGTTGATGGCAAGGAGCTTGCAAAGGATAAGGATTACCAGGTTGTTTCAGGAAGTACAAAGGTTACACTACTTCCTACAGCACTAAATAGACTTTCAACTGGATCTCATAATGTGGAAATCGTTTCAACTAATGGAACGGCAGCAGCTAGACTTACAATCGCAGATGGATTTGGCACTGGAGCTCAGCGTCCAAATACAGGTGATGCGAACACTGAGATGCCAATTGCTTTAGCAGGACTTATCGGAAGTGCTTTCATAGCTTTGATGCTTAAGAAGAAATTCGAGAAGTAATTTTCGAAATAGCTATGTATAACAGACGGCAGGATCGTTGCAGAAGCAATGACCTGCTGTTTGTCATTAAGAATTAAATAAGTTTGGAGGAAAGATGTTAAAATCTACGAATTTAAGACGTACTTTGATATGCCTCATATCGGTGTTTATGGTGATGGCCTTAAGCCTTTCATTTAGCTTTGCAGAGAGTGCAGGAACCTATACAACAAGTGTTAGTCCACAGTATCGAAACCCGCTTACAGGCGCAATTGAGGACTCTGGTGGCGAAGAGAAAGAAGCTCTGGGACAGAGCATGGCTCAGAGTACTGTTTCTGGCGTGGGGCTCGTTGAGATTGATGCTTCAGGCAATGTATATGCGACATATAGAATAAACAATGCTAGTGCTATGTCTAGCATAAGCTTTAGTACATCTGCAGGTGGTGGATTTTATGGAGTAAGTGCTGTAAATACAAACACAGTCGGAAATTCTGCAGACTATAGAATCAAGGTTCCATATGCGGGAGCACCGGTAAAATGTGCAATATATATAGCACCTATGGGAAGAGAAGTCATATTCTTTATGACATCTGCTGGTCTTACACCTGGGCAGGGAGATTTTGTTAGCACAATAGATACCTCTGTGCAGGCACAGTCATCTCAGGGAAGTGACAGTTCAAAGTCTGAAGAAGCTAAGAAGGCTGAAGATAAAAAGGCTGAAGAGGCTAAGAAGGCTCAAGAGAGTAAAAAGGATAGCGCAAAGAAGGATGGCAAGAAGGTTAAGACTTCAACATCAATGGAAAAGAAGGGTGCCAAAGCTAAGTCTCAAAACGAGGGACAGAAGAAGAGGGCTGTTGTTTATGGAGCGCTTGCAGTTGTAATTATCCTTGCAGCAGCAGGGGTATTTGGATATAAGAAATTCATAAAGAAATAGTGGAGTAGAGTAATGCATAAGAGAATATTTGCTTTAATATTTACACTGATTATTGCTTTTTCCCTTTGTTCATGTGTTGATCAGCATGCAGGTAAAAAGAAAGACAGTGGAGAAAATAAGAAAGTAATAGCTACGTCGCCGGCAACTGTGGAGATATGTAACAAACTTGATATAAAGCTTGTTGCTGTTCCAGAGTCTGATTTTACTATTGCAGATAAATATAAGGATCTACCAAGGATTGGAAGTCCTATGTCACCTGACATAGAGAAGATTAAATCTTTAAGTCCAGACTATGTTCTTTCTCCAATAAGCCTTAAAAACGAGCTTGAAAAAAAGTACAAGAATGCAGAGCTCAACTATGAGTTTATAAATTTAAGCAGTGTAGATGGCATGTTTGATTCTATCAAAAAACTTGGAGATGAATTTGGTAAGGAGAAGGAAGCAAAGGCTTTAATAGATGAGCATAAGCAGTACATGAAGAAGTTTAACAGTAGTGTGGAGGGAAAGAAACATCCGAAGGTTCTTGTTTTGATGGGACTACCTGGTTCATATGTAATTGCGACAAACAAGAGCTATGTAGGAAGCCTCGTAGAGCTTGCTGGTGGAGAAAATGTTTACACTGATGATTCTAAGGAGTTCTTAACAGTTAATACTGAAGATATGAAGACTAAGAATCCAGATATAATTCTCAGAGCTTCTCATGCGATGCCTGATGATGTAAAGAACATGTTTGCTAAGGAATTCGCAGAAAATGATATCTGGAAGCATTTTGATGCTGTGCAAAACGGTAAGGTATATGACCTTGACAATACGCTATTTAATATGAGCGCAAATTTCAACTATAGGAATGCTTTAGAGGAGCTTAAGAAGCTGCTTTATGAGTAGGCGATAGGAAGTAGGAGACCTGATGGTAATTAGCAAAACGAGAAAGTTTTTAGCCTTTGTAATTACTGCCTTAGCACTTTTTTGCATATTTTATTGGGCTGTAAATACGGGAAGCCTTAGTGTAGGCTTTAGGGCCTTAATGCGAGGACTCTTTGTTGCATACAATGAGAATGTAGCAACCATATATGATCTTAGATTTCCAAGGATACTCATTGCAATGGTAGGAGGGGCAGCTGTTGCTGTTTCGGGCGTGATGCTTCAGGCAGTAATGAAAAATCCATTGGCTGATCCAGGAATACTTGGAATTAGTTCAGGCGCAAGCTTTGTTGCCGTTGTAATAACTGCATTCTTTCCACAGCTATACTTCTTTATTCCAGGTCTAGCTTTTTGTGGTGGAGTATTTGCTTGCATCTTGATATATATGCTTTCGTGGACGGGAAACGACCTTTCACCTCTAAGGCTTGTACTGGTCGGAATTGCTATAAATGCTATGTTCATGGGCATGATAAGTGCAATTAACTCTATGACAGGTGGAAGCTACTCCGCAACTGCCAGCCTTGTTACTGCAAATATAAGTATGAAGACATGGACAGATTTTAGAACGCTAGTAATCTATGCAGTGCCTGGGCTTATCATAGCGCTTATACTTTCAAAGCCATGCAATCTTCTTGGGCTTGAAGATAAAACAGTAAGGTCACTAGGTATCAATGTAGGCAGAATGAGAATAGGAATTTCTGCCATAGCAGTTTTGCTTGTTTCGATAAGCACCGCAATCATGGGGCCGATAAGCTTTTTGGGACTAATAGTTCCACACATAGCAAGGCTTCTTGTTGGTGGAGATCACAAGGTTTTGATACCGTATAGTGCTATTTTAGGTGCATTTTGTCTGCTTCTTGCAGATACGCTCGGAAGGGCCTTAGTGCCACCTTATGAAATAAGTCCTGGCATAATAATGTCAGTTGTTGGCGGACCATTCTTTATTATCTTACTGAGGAGGACAGGAAAAACATATGGCAGATAATCTATTTGATATAAAGAACCTGTCTTTCAGCTATGATAAGGACAAGGTTATAGACGATTTATCTTTGACGATTAAGCCGGGTGGAGTAACAACGATAATTGGAGCAAATGGATGTGGAAAGTCGACACTTTTCAATTTGATGACCAAGAATCTTAGATACGATAGCGGTGAAATTAAGTTCCTAGGTGAAGATGTATCAAAGATAAAGCTCAGAGAGCTTGCTAAAAAACTTGCGATAGTGCATCAACAAAATACGATTCCCTTTGATGTAACAGTGGAAAAGCTAGTTGGCTACGGCAGGGTTCCATATGAAAATTTATATATTCCATCAAAGAGGGATGACGATGAGGACAAAATAAATTGGGCCATGTCTGTTACGGGAGTGTATGACATAAAGGGAGAGTTATTATCTCAGCTTTCTGGAGGACAGAGACAGCGCGCATGGATAGCTATGTCTTTAGCGCAGGATACAGACACCTTGCTTCTTGATGAGCCAACAACTTTTCTAGATATAAAGCATCAGATTGAGGTGTTGAAATTGATAGAAAGTCTGAACAAAGAGCACGGTATATCTATAATTATGGTATTACACGACATGAATCAGGCGATGAGATATAGCACGGAGGTGATAGCTCTAAAGGCTGGTAAATCAATAGCGCAGGGAGCACCGGAAAGCGTTATAAGCGAGGCGCTCCTGAAGGAACTCTATGGTGTGGATTTAGATATAGTAGAGGTCAAGGGAAAGCCATTTGTATATATGGCTTAGTAAAGGAAAAATAGTTTATGATTAATAAGAGACTTGTCAGGCTCTTATCTGATGGGAAGAAATATATATACGGAAATATATTCTTTCAGTGGATAAACCTGATTGCCAATATAGTTGCGATATTTTTAATATCTGGCTTTATCAGCGATACATATTACGGAAATGTTACGGATGCGAAGCTGGTTAGACTAATAGTAATTCTTGCAATTGCTGTACTGACTAGGGTGATTTGTAATGTAGCATCAAGTAAAATGAGCTATCTTTCATCAAAGAAGGTAAAGCAGGTTCTTAGACACAAGATAATGGAGAAAATGCTTACACTTGGAAGCAGCTATAACGAGAAGGTGAGAACATCTGAGGTTGTGCAGGTTTCAGTAGAGGGAGTCGAGCAGATCGAGACTTATTTTGGTCTATATCTGCCACAGCTGTTTTATTCGCTGCTTGCTCCGCTCACATTGTTTGCAGTAATAGTATTTATGAGCTTTACACCTGCGATAGTTCTGCTTCTTTGCGTTCCGCTAATTCCAATTTCAATTGCAGCGGTTCAAACATTTGCAAAGAAACTTTTAGCAAAGTATTGGGGAAGGTATACAGGTCTTGGGGATACATTTTTAGAGAATCTTCAGGGGCTTACTACGCTCAAGATATATCAAGCTGATGAATACAAAAACAAGAAGATGAATGAGGAAGCCGAGGAATTCAGAAAGATTACAATGAAGGTCCTCACAATGCAGCTTAACTCTATAACTATTATGGATCTTGTTGCATATGGCGGAGCAGCACTTGGAATAATACTGACAGTTAAACAGTTTGTCGCAGGAAACATAAGGCTTGAGCAGGCTATAGCAATTATACTTCTATCTGCTGACTTCTTTATACCTATGAGACAGCTAGGAAGCTTCTTCCATATCGCTATGAATGGTATGGCAGCTATAGATAAGATATTCAAGATTTTAGATTTGGAAGTTCCAGAGGTAAAGACGCTTGAGCTTCCTCCAAGCGGATCTATCAAAGTTGAAAATCTAAGCTTCTCATACGATGAAGATAAAAATGTACTAAATGATATTTCAATTGAAATAGCAGATAGAGGCATGGTTTCACTCGTAGGTGCAAGCGGAAGCGGAAAATCTACTATGGCTTCACTTCTCATGAAGAGGAGCAAGAATTATAGCGGTAAGATATACGTTGGAGAAACAGACTTCAATGAGATTTCCGAGAAATCTGTAATGGAAAACATTACATATATTAGCCATAGCAGTTATATATTTAAGGGAACTGTTAGGGATAATCTTTTGATGGCTAAAGCAGATGCTAAGGATGAAGAGCTTTGGGAAGTGCTTAAAAAGACCAATCTAGCTGATTTCTTTGAGTCTGACGATGGTCTTGATTTTCAAATTGCAGAGGCTGGCGGGAATCTTTCAGGAGGACAGAAGCAGAGACTTGCTCTAGCAAGAGGTCTTCTGCATGATAGCAGGTTCTATATCTTTGATGAATCGACATCGAATATCGATGTGGAAAGTGAAGAGGTTATTCTAGAGCAAATTAAGGAGCTTGCAAAGTATAAGGGCGTTTTGATGATTTCTCATAGGCTTGCAAATGTCGTAAGCTCAGATAAGATATTCGTCTTGGAGAAGGGCCAGCTAAAGGAAGAGGGAACTCACGAAGAGCTCTTAGCAATGCACGGAACATATAGCATGCTGTGGGAAACTCAGCAAAGCTTAGAAAATATGAGAGGGGTGTAGGATATGAAAGTAATGATAAGACTGCTTAAAATGATAAATCCCCTCAAGTATGTGATGCTTTTAGGAATATTCCTAGGAACTCTTGGTCATCTTGCTGCGGCATTTATTACCATTCTTGGTGGATTTGGAATAGTTAGTTTTGTAAATGGTGATATCGATGGTTTGACTTTTATCTTCATAATCATGGGTGTTTCAGCACTCGCTAGAGGCTTTCTCAGATATGGAGAGCAGACATGCAATCACTACATTGCTTTTAAGATACTTGCTATAATTAGAGACAAGGTATTTGTAGCACTTAGAAGGCTTTGTCCTGCAAAGCTTGACGGTCATGGAAAAGGAAATCTTATTTCAATTATCACAGCTGATATCGAGCTTCTAGAGGTATTCTTTGCACATACTATTTCGCCAGTTGCAATAGCGACAATCTTTTCGATTATAATGGTTGCCTTCATTGGAAGCTATGGATGGATTCTAGGACTATGGGCTGCAGTGGCGTATATATGCGTAGGCTTTATAATTCCAGTGATTATGTCAAAGCTCAGCGCTGGCATAGGCGATGAGATGAGAGAAAGATCTGGAGATATGAGCAGCAATATGCTTGATAATCTCAGAGGATTAAAGGAAATAATTCAGTTCTCTTACGGCGATGAGCGCATAGAGCAAATGGCTGAGAAATCACTTCAGCTGAGTGAAACAGAAAAAAAGCTCAAGGCAAATCTTGGAGCTAATATAGCTCTCACAAGTGGAGTTATAATGTTCTTTGACTTTGGAATGCTGTTTATTGCAAGCTACCTAAGCAAGGGTACAGGGAACCTCGAAGGAGTTGTAATACCCGTATTTGCCATGTTTTCATCATTTGGACCAGTAATTGCCTTAGCAAACCTAGGAAGTTCTTTAAACAATACTTTAGCTTCAGCAAGGAGAGTGTTTGGCATCTTAGATGAAAAACCTGTGGTAGAGGACATTGCTGGAAATGAAAGTGTTGAGTTTACGGGAGCAAGGGTTGAAAACCTGGATTTTTCGTACTCGGAAAAGGATCAAGAGAATATGATTCTTGAAGGCATCAATGTGGAAATCAAAAATAATGAAATTCTGGGAATCATAGGTAAGAGCGGTAGCGGTAAATCAACATTACTAAAGCTCCTAATGAGATTTTGGAAGGTCGATAGAGGACATATCTATATTTCAGATAGGGATATTGATAAGGTTAATACATCAAATCTAAGAGAACTCGAAAGCTTTGTAACTCAGGAAACAGAGCTGTTTAGAGATACAATAGAAAATAACATCAAGATAGCAAAGCTTGATGCTACGCGTGAAGAAGTTATCGAAGCCTGCAAGAAGGCATCGGTTCACGACTTTATTATGACTCTGCCAAATGGATACGATTCAGAGGTAGGAGAGCTAGGAGAAACACTATCTGGTGGAGAGCGTCAGAGGCTAGGTGTGGCAAGAGCATTCCTTCACGATTCACCGCTTATTCTCATGGATGAGCCTACATCAAATCTAGATAGCCTAAACGAAGGTGCCATACTCAAGGTGCTCAAAAACGAGGCGAAAGGTAAAAGTGTAGTGCTTGTATCGCACAGAGAATCAACGATGAAGATAGCAGATAGAATTTATAAAATTGATAACGGCAGAGTAAGCTAGGAGGATAAAATGACTATTAAAAAGGTGTTTCTCGTTATAGTTGGGTGCATCAGCCTTGGAATAGGCGCGGTAGGTGCTGTTTTACCGTTTCTACCAACATTTCCATTTTTGATGCTGACAATGGTTTGCTTTACAGCAAGTTCTGAGAGGCTAAATAACTGGTTTAAGTCGACCAAGCTATATAAGAATAATCTAGAATCATTTGTTGAAAAACGTGGCATGACAAAGGCTACAAAGATAAGAATCATGGTTATTATAACGCTTCTCATGGGCTTTGGCTTTTACATGATGCATGCAGTTCCGGTTGGAAGAATTGTCCTAGCTATAGTTTGGCTTGGACATATGCTTTACTTCGCATTTAGAGTAAAGACAATAGAATAAATTAATGAACGAAATAAGACAGGCTATGCCTGTCTTATTTAATCTACAAGTTTTCCTTGCCAGGAATCTCTTTCCTTCAATTTTTGATTTATGGTATTTAGGACGAGTCTTTTGCGATATGCCCATTTTGGTGATATTAAAGTCTTGGCTGGCGAATCTGCAGAAAGTCTGTGCATAACGATGTTATAAGGAATTATTTCTAACAAGTCGCATACGAGCTCTGCATATTCGTCCATGGACTCAAATGGCATATAATCAGGATATTCTTTAGCGAGTTTAGTTCCTGAAATCATATTCAGAAGGTGTAGTTTAAGACCCCAGGGATTGCTCTTTATTGCGTGTTTTACGCTCATTTTCATATCTTGCTTTGATTCGCCTGGCAGTCCCAAAATAAGATGGGTAACAGCTCTTATATTATGAGCATTTAACTTTGATATAGTCTCGTCATAGTCTTGCAAGCTATGGCAGAGATTAAGTTTTTTTGCACTATCTTCGTGTATTGTTTGTAGTCCTAGTTCAACCCAAAGAAAATGTTTCTTGTTTATTTCATCTAAAAGAGCAAGACAATCATCGTCTATGCAGTCGCTCCTCGTTGCAATGGCAAGTCCCAAGATGCGAGGATCATCTAAAGCATCATAGTAGAGCTCTCGAAGTTTTGATACAGGGGCATAGGTTCCTGAGTAGTTTTGGAAATAGGCTATATACTTTGCGTTTGGCCATTTTTCGGAGAGTAAAGCTATCTGTTCATCTATGCTTGATGCGTTATCTCCGCTACCGCTTGCAGAACAAAAAGTACAGCCACCAAAACCCTTGCTTCCGTCTCTGTTTGGGCATGTAAAACCGGCGTCAATCGAAAGCTTGACGACTTTTTCTCCAAACTCTTTTTTGAGCGCTTGATTAAGCGTGTTTATTCTCAATAGTCCTTCTGAGAAATTATCAGAAGAACGTGTAAAATCAACATTATTTGGGGTGTGGCTGTTCATGGTTAATCCTTTTATTTGAGCTATCTATATGCTATAATATACTAATACACATCGACTGAAATGTGAAGACAAATTTATCAGGAAGATTGGCAATGAATAAGAATAAATGCAGGCAGGAAAATATGGATGGATGTTGCTGTGAGCGCGAGGATATTTGTGGAGAAATCGTTAAGATTGGCAAAGCGAATGTTAAGCCAAGGCTTTTGCTCCACAGCTGCTGTGGACCTTGTAGTACGGCAGTAATAGAGAGACTGTTTGGTGACTATAGCATAACGGTATTTTACTATAATCCGTGCATTACCGAAAATGATGAGTATGAGAAGCGTAAGCATGAGCAAATCCGCTTTATAGATGAATTCAATAAGGATTTAGACGAAGACCAAAGAGTTAGGTATATAGAGGGTTCGTATAGACCTGAAGAGTATCTTGATCTAGTTAAGGGGCTTGAGACGGAACCTGAAGGCGGAGCAAGATGCACAGTATGTTTTAGGCAGAGGCTAGATGAGACAGCAAGAATCGCTAAGGAATATGGATTTGATTTCTTTGCAAGTACTTTGACTGTCAGTCCGCACAAAAATTACGCTTTGATCGCAGAGATTGGTAAGGAATGTGAGAAAAAATATGGAGTTTCCTTCCTAGATATGGATTTTAAGAAGAAGGCAGGATTTCAGAGAAGTATTCAGCTCTCCAAGGAACACCATCTCTACAGACAGAATTACTGCGGATGTAAATTTTCTAAAAGATAGATAAGAATTCGAAAGGATATAGATATATGTCAAAACTGATTAAACCAAAGAACTATGCGCCTGTAATTCCTCCAATGGAAACACAGCGCGCTATAAAGAAGATAAAGGACTACTTTCAGCAGGAGCTAGCCTACGGGCTAAACCTGCGAAGAGTTTCGGCACCTCTTTTTGTTGCACCAGAGACAGGACTAAACGATAATCTAAACGGCGTGGAAAGAAGAGTAAGCTTTACCATCCTAGATATGGATGAGAAGCAGGTTGAAATTGTACAGTCACTTGCAAAGTGGAAGAGAATGGCTCTAGGCAAGTATGGAATCAAACCTGGTCACGGTATATATACAGACATGAACGCGATAAGACGTGACGAGGAGCTAGACAATATCCACTCGCTTTATGTTGACCAGTGGGACTGGGAGAAGGTTATAACCAAGGAGCAGAGAACTACGGAATACCTTCATGAGACTGTAACGACCATATACAATGCAGTTAAGAATCTAGGCGATTATGTAAATAGACTTTATAGGGATATACAGACTGAGCTTCCTAACGAGATTTACTTTATTACATCTCAGGAGCTAGAGGATCTATATCCTGATAAAACACCTAAGGAGAGAGAGCAGCTGATAACTAGAGCACATGGGGCTGTTTTCATAGAAAAGATAGGTGGAACTCTTAGATCAGGAGAAAAGCACGATGGAAGATCACCTGACTACGATGATTGGGAACTCAATGGAGATATCCTTTTGTGGAACGAGGTATTAGAAATTGCTTTTGAGATAACTTCGATGGGAATCAGGGTAGACAGCGATGCAATGGAAAGACAGCTTAAGCTTGCAGGTGCAGAGGATAGAAAGAGCCTTTCATTCCAAAGCGCTGTCCTAAATGGTGAGTTGCCACTTTCAATAGGTGGAGGAATTGGACAGAGCAGACTTTGCATGTTCTTCCTGCGCAAGGCTCATATTGGAGAGGTTCAGGTAAGCGTTTGGCCAAATGAAATGGACGAAGAGTGTCGTAAGGCAAATATATTCTTATTGTAATGAAATATGCGAAGCTTGTTATAGAAAATAAGAGCAGACATACAGATAGGCTCTACACATATAGATGCGCTGATGACACTAGAATTGGTCAGGTCGTTAAGGTTCCCTTTAGCAAGGGAGATACCGAAAGGCGAGGTTTTGTCTTTGAGCTAATGGATGAATGTGAAATCGATGATACAAAGCTCAAGGAGATAAGCTCAGTTCAAGATGACCTTTCTTTAACAGAGGAGATGGTCGAGACTGCTGTATGGATGAGACAAAGATACGGAATCAGATACCTTGATGCAGTGAACTGCTTTATCCCTAGAGGAAAGGCAGCAAAGAAGGGCAAGGAGAAAAATCCGCTAAACGACGCACAGGCTGAAGCACAGGACATAGATAATCTTACTGATGAGCAGAAAGCAGCATGCGAAGAGATAAATGCAGCTATAGATTTAGGAAGTCAGGCGAGCTTTCTTCTCAAGGGTGTTACAGGAAGCGGTAAGACCGAGGTATATATGCAGGCTGCTGCAAGAGCTATATCAAAGGGAAAGACAGTTATAATGCTGCTTCCAGAGATAGCTTTGACAAAGCAGATTACCGAAAGATTCATAGGAAGATTCGGAAAGGGAAGCTGCGCTATACTTCATAGCCATCTTACGGGAAGAGAACGATTCGATGAGTGGAGCAGAATAAGAAGTGGAGAAGCCAAGATAGTAATTGGAGCTAGAATGGCCGTCTTTGCACCGCTTGATAACATAGGGCTTATTATTTTAGACGAGGAGCACGAGTCGACATATAAGTCGGATATGACGCCTAAGTACGAAACGGTTGACATAGCCTTTAAGCGCCTTATGCATTATAAGGGAGTGCTTTTGCTAGGAAGTGCAACGCCTTCGATAGTCTCCTACCAAAGAGCTAAGGAAGGCATATATAAGCTCATAGAGATGAATACTAGATATAATGCAGTCGAGCTTCCGAACATGTCCATAGTTGATATGAGGCAGGAGCTAAGAAAAGGTAATCGCAGTATATTCAGTGATAAGCTCTATCAAAGCATGGAGGAACATCTTGAGAGCGGAGAACAGGTAATACTCTTTCTTAACAGACGTGGATATTCGAGCAGCATAAGTTGTAAAGATTGTGGAAACACTTTGATGTGTCTAGACTGCGGCATAAGTCTAACATATCACAAGAAAGAGAATGCAGCAGTTTGTCACTACTGCGGAAGGCATTTTGATATACCTAAGGAATGTCCAGAGTGCTCAAGTAAGTTTATTAAGTTCATAGGCGTTGGAACTGAGCAAGTCGAGGAATTCGTCAAGAAAGAGTTTAAGGATTACGAGACAGAGCGTTTTGACCTTGATACTGCCAAAAACAGCAGGGAGGTTTCAGCGATACTTAATCGATTTGCATCGGGCAAGACTAAGATTTTGGTTGGAACACAGCTTGTTGCAAAGGGACTTGATTTTAGGAATGTAGGACTTGCCTGTGTGGTGTCTGCTGATACCACACTCAATATACCTGACTATAGGTCAGCGGAAAGAACATTTCAACTGATTACGCAGGTTGCAGGACGTGCAGGCAGAGGACAAAAGAAGGGTGAGGTTATAATTCAAACATATAACCCAGAGAACCTAGCGATAACTACAGCATCCAAATATGACTACGAGGGTTTCTTTGCTGAAGAGGTAGGATTTAGAAAGCTAATGAAGTATCCTCCTTTCAGTGACCTTATACAGGTACAATTCATAGGAGAAAATGAGTCAGAGGCCGAAAAGCTTGCTCTAGAATGCAAGAATTACCTTAGCAAGAAGGAGATAGACAAAAGCGAAAATGAGATATTTGGACCTAAGGGCACGCATCAAATATCAAAGGATAGGGATGTATTTAGATATTCAATCCTGATCAAGGCTTCTAAGGGGAGCAGAAATAAATATATATATTATATAAGCAAATATGGAGAATACATTACATCTAAGACCAAGCTAAGCTTTGTAATAGATGTTAATCCGTACAGCGGATTTTAGGAGGAAAAATGGCACTAAGGAAGGTTGTCGTTCGAGGCGACGAGATTTTATCAAAGAGATGCAGAGAAGTAAGCGAAATTACAGATAGAATAAGGGAAACACTTGATGATATGGTCGATACAATGAGAGAGGAGCGAGGCGTTGGTCTTGCTGCACCTCAGGTAGGCGTCATGAGAAGAATGTTCGTTGCTGAGCCTGAGCCAGGCAGAGTTTACTACATGATTAACCCTGAGATTTATTTTGAAGAGGGAAGTGAAGAGGAATATGAGGGATGTCTTTCAGTTCCAGGTCTTATAGGAATAGTGGAGAGGCCTCAGAAAATTAAAATTAGAGCTCTGGATAGAGATGGAGTTGAGCAGGATTACGAATTTGAAGGTTTTGATGCTAGAGTTATGTGCCACGAGAGCGATCACCTAGATGGCGTTCTATATACAGATAAAGCATATGATATAAGATCAGCAGAACCACAAAGTGACGAGGAATAAGATTTATGAAAATAGTTTTTATGGGTACGCCAGACTTTGCAGCGCCTTCATTAAGAGCACTTGCAAAATCAAAGCATGAGGTCTGCCTTGTAATTTCACAGCCAGATAGAGCAGGAAATAGAGGAAAGATGACTATGCCTATAATCAAGGAGATTGCTCTTGCAGAAAATCTTCCAGTGTTGCAGCCTGAGAGGATTAAGCAAAATGAGGAGCTCATGAATACTCTAAGAGAGATAAATCCAGACATGATTATCGTGGCAGCATACGGTAAAATACTGCCAAAGGAACTTTTAGATTTACCAAAGTTTGGATGTATTAATGTTCATGCATCTCTACTTCCTAAATTCAGAGGTGCATCTCCAATTCAACACGCAATTTTGACAGGTGAAACACATGCCGGTGTCACTATAATGAAGATGGCAGAGGGACTAGATACCGGAGATATGTACTCACAGGCTTCGCTTGAAATTGCAGGCTCTAATTATCCTGAACTTAGTGAAAGGCTGGCAGAGCTTGGAGCGGATCTACTTCTAAAGACCATAGATGAAATAGAAAGTGGTAAGGCTCATGCAGAGGTTCAGGATGAATCAAAGGTTACACATACCGGAATCATCAAAAAAGATGAGGGAAGGCTAAGCTTTGCTGATGAGAGCGCTGCTGAAATAGAGCGAAAGCTTAGGGCTTTCACGCCGTGGCCAGGAGTATATTTTGAGCTAGGAGACCTTAAGATTAAGATTAAGGCTGCAGAAGTTCTTGATGAGATTGAGAGCAGAGGAAGGCCAGCAGAAGTCATAGCTGCTAATAACAATGGTATTGATGTCGCATGCCGCGAAGGAGTTTTGAGAATCAAAGAGCTTCAGGCTCCAGGAAAGAAAAGTATGAAATCGGGAGATTATCTCAGAGGAAATAAGCTTGAGATTGGTACCGTACTTGGGAGGTAATTTATGTATTTTGACAGCACTATAATAATACTAATTCCAGCAATCATTTTCGCTATGGTAACATCTGCTGGAGTAAAGAGTACGTTTTCGAAGTACTCATATATCAGAAACAGCAGAAACATGACTGGTGCAGAGGCTGCACAGAGAATGCTAAAAGCAAATGGACTAACTAATGTTGGAATTAACCATATTCCAGGAAATTTAACAGATAACTTTGATCCTAGAACCAATACGCTAAATCTATCAGATTCAGTATACGATAGGACTACTATAGGTGCGGTTGCAGTTGCCTGTCACGAAGCAGGTCACGCGCTTCAACACGCATACGGATACAAGGCTATAACGGCAAGAAATGCAATAGTTCCAGCTGTTAATTTCGCATCTCACTCATCTTGGTTTCTAATCATCATAGGCCTATTTCTTGGAGCTCAGGGTGCAGGAAACATGTGGTATATAGGAGACACGATTTTCAACATCGGTGTGTTTGCATTTGTAATTGTACTCGCATTTCACCTTATAACACTTCCTGTTGAGTTTAACGCAAGCTCAAGAGCACTTGCAAACATACAGGAGCTAGGGCTTGTAGATGAAGACGAATATCAGGGTGCCAAGAAGGTTCTTAGGGCAGCTGCTATGACATATGTTGCAGCTACTGCTGTTGCTGCAGCAAACCTTATCAGAGTGCTCGCTATTAGAGGAAGGCGAAATTGAAGATAGATATCGATAGGGAGGCCGCGTATAAGGCCCTGCTTGCAATCGAAAGGGACGGATCTTATTCGAACCTTGAGCTTTCTAAGTTACTAGCAAGTGATGAGCTTTCAAACAAGGGCTTCATAAGAGAAATCGTATATGGAGTGACCGAAAACAAAATATACCTAGACTATATCCTAGATAAATTCATCAAAAAAGGTGCAGCTAAGACGAAGCTACAAGCTCTAATAATATTGCGTATGGGTGTTTACCAGATTCTCTTTATGAACTCAGTTCCTAACTACGCAGCGGTGAATGAATCTGTCGCACTAGCGCGTAGGTTTGCTAGGGGCACGGATGGATTCATCAACGGCGTGCTTAGGAATTTTATCAGGAATATGGATTCTGCTACTGAGGTTGATGTTGAAGGACAGCTAGAGTACCTTAGTATTCGATATTCATGCCAGCTAAAGCTAGTAGAGGAAATTGTGAGCATGCTCGGATTTGAACATGCTAAGGTGCTTCTAGAGCACGCAGGTCATAGGCCACCGCTGAGCATCAGGGCAAATGTAGCGAAGATTTCAGTAAAGGAGCTAGCTGATAGGCTTAGGGCAAAGGGCTTTGAGATTGAAGGTTCAAAGCTTAGCGACAGGGTGCTCTTAGTGAAGGGCGGAGCCCTTACCGAAGCGAATGAATACAAAGAAGGGCTATTTTCGATTCAGAGCGAGGAGTCGTGTGCCATTGCGGATTTTGCGGACGCAAAATCCACGGAGCTGGTGGTCGACCTTTGCGCAGCTCCGGGCGGCAAGGCCGCCGCAATGGCTGAACAAATGCTAAAGCCAAGCACTTCGACGGAGCATTTAACCGAGACAGAGCCAGGCATTGCAGGTGGTAAGGTTATTGCGCTTGAACTTTATGAGCATAGAGCGGCTTTGATAGAAGCAACAGCGAGGAGGCTTGGACTAGAAAACATCGAGGTAAGATGTCAGAACGCGGTAGAACAGATAGATGCGCTAGTTGAAAAGGCAGATTTAGTTCTAGCAGATGTTCCTTGTAGCGGACTTGGTGTCATAAGAAGAAAGCCTGAAATGAAGTATCGAGATGAATTTGATTTTGATGAATTAGTTGAAATTCAAAAAAATATTCTTGAGACGGGGTCAAGCTACCTAAAACCAGGAGGGAGACTCATATATAGTACATGCACCATAAATCCTAGAGAAAATGAAATTATGATTAAGAAATTTCTAGAGATGCATGAGGAGTTTATCTCAGAAAAAGAAGTGAAGCTGTCACCATTTGATAATGGATATGACGGATTTTATATGAACAAGCTGAAAAAGTTAGAAGGGAGATGCCCTAATGGATGTGGGGTTTAAGACCGATAAAGGTCGACGCAGATTTAATAATGAAGACGCATTCTTTGTGATGAAAAATGATAGGGTCTTTGTTGTGGCAGATGGAGTTGGAGGAAATAACTCCGGAGAAATTGCCAGCAGGACTGCAGCAAATCAGATAGCGGACTTCGTAAAAGAAAATGATATAAAGAGCATGGATCCAGTAGATTTTCTGCTAAAAGCCATAGTTCAAGCTAATAGCAAGGTCTATGAACTATCGCAGAGGTATGCAGAAAACAACGGTATGGCGACAACAACTGTAATTGGCTATCTCAAGGATTCTTGGCTATATATATTAAATGTCGGTGATAGTCGTGCATACATATATGAGCAAGGCTACCTAAGACAGTTAACAGAAGATCATACATATGTGAATACCTTAGTCAAACTTGGAATAATAACTAGGGAAGAAGCTGAGGTGCATGAAGAGCGTTACAAGATAACAAAGGCTGTCGGCGCAGAAGCCGAAATCGAGCCAGATATATCTCGAATAAAGATAAGCAAAGGAGATAAGATAATCCTTTGCAGTGACGGCCTAAGTGGAGAACTAGGCGATGAGCAGATGGAGGAGATTCTTGCTAGGGGAGAATCCATGACAGAAACTTGCAGACTTCTAGTTGATGCTGCTAATGAACACGGTGGAAATGATAACATAACTGTTATATGCATAGAATTTACGGAGGATGATTTCGATGAGTAAGTTGTTGGCGGGAAGATACGAATTAATTGAAAAAATCGGCGAAGGCGGAATGGCCGTCGTATATAAAGCTAAGGATAGATTGCTAAACAGATACGTAGCTATCAAAATTTTGAGACCGGAATTTACTCAGGATGAGCAGTTCCTAGATAGTTTTAAGCGTGAATCACAGGCGGCAGCTGGCCTTCAGCACCCTAATATCGTTTCAATCTATGATGTAGGTAGAACAGAAAATATTAACTTTATAGTAATGGAACTAGTAGACGGAAGACCACTTTCGGATTTTATAAAGGAAAATGGACGCCTAGACTACAAGACAACTATAGATATTGCAAAGCAGGTGGCTTCAGCTCTAGCAATAGCGCATAAGCATCAGATTATACATAGAGATGTAAAGCCACATAACATTATGATTACATCAGATGGTGTAGCAAAGCTGACTGACTTTGGTATAGCAAGAGCGGTTAGCAAGGCAACCATGGTAGCAGATACGAGCAAGATTATCGGATCAGTTCACTACTTTTCACCTGAACAGGCAAGAGGTGCCTATGTAGATGAGCGTTCAGATATTTATTCGCTCGGTATTGTTATGTTTGAGATGCTTACAGGACGAGTTCCTTTTGATGGAGAAACGCCTGTAGAGGTCGCGCTAAAACATATCAACGAGGATGTACCTTCACCAGCTAAACTAGTCCCAGGAATTCCACCTGCACTAGACAAGGTTGTGCTTAAGGCTACAGATAAGTACCAGACAGAGAGATATAAGTCTGCTGACGAGATGCTCGAAGCGCTAAAGAATGTTGAGTTTGTAACTCAGATGGTAGGAGATAGAGTATTTGCTGGAGAAACAGATAACAAGCCAAGACGAGATGAAAGCCTTGTGGCACCTGTTATGAGCAGCAGAAGAGATGATAGGGAGCAGGAAATGGTTATAGCACCAGCAAATCCAAGAAAACCTAAGGCAAAGTCAGATGACAAAAATAAGAAAAAGAGAGCTATTATTATAGGCGTTGCAGCTGCTGCTATACTAGCACTCTTTGGAATCCTATATGTTTCCGGCATTATAGGTGGAGGCGGTAAGGAAATTACAGTTCCTGATGTAAAGGGAATGAGCTATAGCGAAGCAAAGGAAGTTCTTGAGGCAAAGGGGCTTAAGATAGAGAAGGCAGACGAACCAATAGCAAGCCAGAAGATAGAAAAGGGCAAGATTGTTTCACAGACTCCATCAAAGAACTCCAAGGTTAAGAAGGGTAGAACTGTTAGGGTTATCCTAAGTGCAGGTAATACAGAACTTAAGGTTCCTGATCTAAAGGGACTTTCATATAAGGAAGCAAAGACTTTGCTATCAGAAATGGGACTTCAGATATCAAAGGGTGATGAAGTCGACAGTGATTCAGTAGCAGAAGGTCTAATCGCAAGCCAGTATCCATCAGCTAAAACCAAGGTAGATAAGGGTGATATAATCACGGTTAATATCAGTAAGGGAAAGAAGGATGCTGTAATTCCAAAGCTAGTAGGAACTACATTTACATCAGAAAGCGATGTAAGCGATATACTATCAAAGTATGGCTACAAGCTCGGAAAGGTTAGCTACGAAGAAAGCTACGAGACTCCAGGAACAATTATAAAGCAGTCTCCTGATGCTGGAACAACAGCAGAGAAGAAGACTACAGTAGATATCGTTATCAGTAAGGCTAAGTCAAAGGCAACCGTTCCAAATCTAAATGGAATGACATATGACCAGGCAGAATCTGCACTGCAGTCTTTAGGCTTTAGTGTCGGAAGAGTAACAGAAGAAGAAAACAATGGATTCACAGCAGGAACTGTATTTAAGCAGTATCCAGCAGCAAATTCAGAATATCAGACAGGTTCAACAGTTGATATCTGGATTGCAAAGTCGGGTGAGTAAAATATGAGAGGACTTGTTGTCAAAGGCATCGGAGGCTTCTACTTTGTGAAGACTGAAGACGGTGTATATAGAGCAAAGGGCAGGGGTCTTTTCAAGAAATCAAAGAACACGCTAATGGTAGGCGATGAGGTGGAACTTAATATATCAAAAGACGGAGAAAGTGACTCTCTAATAGAGAAAATCTATCCACGAAAAAACCACTTCATCAGACCTGCTATAGCAAACGTAGATCAGATTATCGTGGTGACAGCTCTTTCTGAGCCTGCGCCAAGCTTTGAGATAATCGACAAGATGCTTGTAAATGCTGAGATGAATTCAATAGAACCTATGCTTTGCATAACCAAGCCAGACCTTGATAAAAAGGGGCTACTTGAGCAAATTCTTTCAACCTACAAACCGATATATAGGTGTTTTGTTGTAAACGGAAGAACAGGGGAAGGCGTAGATGATCTTAAGGCTTCTCTAAAAGACAAGAAGACGGCTCTTATGGGTCCATCTGGTGTGGGTAAGTCGACTATTACAAACCTCATTTCGCCGTGCGCTTTGATGGAGACTGGAGATATAAGTGATAAGACTAGGCGAGGCAAGCATACGACTAGGCATATAGAGATTTTTTCATGTCAAGGTGGGTATATATACGATACACCTGGATTTACATCGCTTTACACCGAAGGTGTGGAGGAAGCTAGACTTTCGTCATTATTCCCAGAGTTTGTAGATAAAAGCCGTGGGTGTAGATTTGATAATTGCAGGCATATAAATGAGCCTGAATGTGAGATAAAGAGCGCTGTCGAAAGTGGAGAAATCGCAAGGACAAGATATACTTCATATCTTAGCATGATAGATGAAATAAAAAGAAATAAGAGATTTTAATTAAGGAGAACGAAATGAAAGAATTGGCACCATCCCTATTATCTGCAGATTTTGCTAGGCTTGGTGAGCAGGCTGAGTTAGTTAGCAAGCATGGTGCAGATTACCTTCACATAGATGTAATGGATGGACATTTTGTACCTAATATAAGCTATGGGGCTTCTGTTATGAAATCGCTAAACAATTGCGATACAGTAAAGTATGATGTTCATCTCATGATAGAAAATGCGGATGATTATGTTGCAGATTTCGTTACAGATAAGACTGAATACATAGTTGTTCATCAGGAGGCTTGTGTACATCTTTATAGAAGCCTTCAGAATATAAAGAGTCTTGGAGTTAAGGCCGGAGTAGCACTAAATCCAGCAACTCCTCTTTGCATGATAGAGGAGGTACTTGCAGATGTTGACCTTGTTCTCATAATGTCAGTTGAACCAGGATTTGGTGGACAGAAATTCATTGAAGCTTCACTAGATAAGATAGAAAGACTAGCTAAAATAAGAGCAGATAAGGGTCTTCACTTCAAAATCGAAGTAGATGGTGGAGTTAGCACTAAAAACGCTAGAAAGCTAATTGAGGCTGGTGCAGACATACTTGTTGCAGGCTCTGCAGTATTTGGAGCAGAAGATATCCCTGCGAGAATGGATGAATTCAGAAAAGAAATGGAATAGCTAATAGGTATATATGAAGGCAGATTTAGATGGGAGCATTTGAAAAAGTAAATGTGATATATTGTGACTTTCAAAGTCCGATTTCAGATGAAGATATATCAGAGCTAATATCTAATAAAGACCTTGAGTGCATTAGACCATGTGGTGGATATGTACCGAGTGAAAAAGATCTTTATTTGCTAAATGATTTCTTTAAAAAGCGTCCAGATGTGGCTTTTAGAGTAACCTGTAAAGGGCAACTAAGACATATTCCGTATGTACAAAACATTTCAGAACCTGTAGAGGGATGTCTAGGTGAGGAACTAGAAGATTTAAAGTATATAAAATGTCTTAACTCCATAAGTCTAGTGGAAAAGAATATTGAACCACTACTGGCATATAAGGATGAACTTATATGTTTAGGACTTGAAGGAACCATAAACAAAAGTTCACATGAAATATTGCCGAAGCTTGGGAATTTAAAGACTCTATATTTGGATTCTACAACGCTCAAAAGCTTTACATATATTTCTGAGCTCCCCATAGAAAAGCTTAGTCTATATGGACGTCAGCCATCTGACACTTTAGAGCTAGAAAAACTAACTGGACTAAAGGAAATTCATATTAAGAATAATTCTAACTGGATTGATTTTGGCTTTCTATCAAAGTTAGATAATTTGGAGCGAATAAAGCTTAGCTACTGTGCAAAAATCGAATCTGTACCATCACTGGATGAGCTTACAAGACTAAAATGCATAGAATTAAGCAACTGTAACAGATTGATAGACATACAAGCTTTATGGAAGCTTGGAAAAGGGTGTAGTGTACTTGCAACGGGCAAACAGCTATCAAAAGAGAGATTAGCATATCAATTTGATAAAGATACAGGTATTTCCGATTGGTGCAAGGAGTATTCCGTAAATATTCCAGATGATATATTAAACCGATAAAATATATAGACGAAAAAAGAGAATGCTTTGAAGTGCATTCTCTTTTGCTTTGTTTGATTTATGGTGAGCTTGGTGTAGTTGGTGAAGAAGGTGTACTTGCACTAGAATCCTTCTTTTGCTCTACCAAGGTTTCCTCTGGCGAAATAGGGTATTTTTCCGGATTGCTGTTATGTATGTTACAGTAATATTCTGGGATCTCATCCTCAGAAAATGCATCATATGTCTTTGTTTTTTTGTGCTTACAGTCAGGAGTTGCTAGGTATCCAGATTCTTCACAAATCTCTACCTCTCTACTCTTTAAATCGCTTACACTCTTTGCACCGCTCTGAGTTCCATTAATATAATATTCACCGTTATATGAGATAACATTTGCAGGTCTTGCAGCTCTCGAACCGTCATAAACCTTATTGATGTTTCTCATGATATTACCCCACATATATGTGGCGATGATACTGTGATCAGAAAGTGATATGCCGTAGTCACTACCTATCCAAAGTGAAGCAGAGTAGGTAGGTGTAAACCCATTGAACCAGTCATCAAATGCATCATCTGTTGTACCAGTTTTTCCTCCGACAAATACCCCAGATATCTGTGCGTAGTTTGCTGCTGCGCTGTTTACAACGCTGCTTAGCATGTCTGCCATAATCCAAGCAACACCTTCATCTAGGACCTTATGTTCCTTAGGTTTATTCTCTAAGATTACATTTCCTTGCTTGTCTACAATCTTTGTAAATGATGATGTATCATATCTAACACCATTGTTAGGGAAGGTGCTGAATGCACTTGCCATCTCAAGCGTTGTTGTTCCCTTAGTCATACCGCCTAGAGCTAGAGCTGAAGCGTTGAGATCGTTTGCATCTCCTTCTTCAACCAAGGTTGTAATTCCAAACTTTTTCAGCATTTCTACTGAGTAGTCCTTGCCAACCTGGAGCCATATCTTAACTGCACATGTATTAAGTGAGTTGACCATGGCAGATCTCATAGTCTGGGTACCAGAGTATGTTCTAGAGAAGTTGAGCGGCCATACCTGACCATTTATAGTTGTCTTCTCGTCGATTACAATTGAGCCTGCCGTTAGGTAGTCTCCGTAAAGTTTAGTTCCTTGTTTATCGATTCCAAAATCTGTGAACTTATGCTTTCGTCCAGCTGCATATTCCTCAGCACTTTGCTGAAGAGCAGGGGCATAAACACCCAAAGGCTTTATTGATGAACCTGGCTGACGAGGGGCATCAGATGCACGGTTTAGAATCTGTCTTCCAGTAGTATTTCTTCCACCGACCATTGCTTTGATATGACCAGTCTTGTTTTCGACTATTGTCATTGCAGCCTGTGGCTGTATTGTCTTTGGTCTGAGAGAATAGGATGATGGAGGAATAGTTACACTACCATCATCATTAACTGTCATGAAATTCTTGTATTCATTCGACTTAAAGAATTTAGCTGAGATAATCAGGTTGTTATCCTTATCTACCGACTTGTATTCAGAAGGGATATTTATATATCCACCCTGAATGGAGTAGAGGGCTCCTGATTCATCAGTCGTATACATATTCTTAAACTCAAGGCTATAATCGGTTTTGCCATTTACCTTAGTTGTATAGATGTTCAAATCATTACCATAGTAGATAATCATCGAACCATCCTTTTGCATTTTGGCATTTCCGGTTGGAAGGATAAAGTTACCGTTTTCGTCAAAGTAGTTATCGTATGCAAACAGAACAACCTGGCCGTTTCTTCCAACTATATTTCCGTAGCGATCATAGTTAGGGGAGATATTAGGATAGTTATTGCTATTTGCAAACTGTTCTAGAACTGTCTTCTGAGCTTGAGAATCCATTGTTGAGTATATCTTAAGACCGCCATTATATACCGCATTCCAAGCTGTGCTATGATCCCAGTTCTTCTCTTTCTTGAGCTTAGTGATTACTTCGTCAATAACATAATCAGAGAAGTAGGCTGATTTATTATCAAACTTGTTGTAATCAGGCTTTAGCATATCCTTTAGTGGTGTGTTGATAGCTTCTTTGTACTCCTTCTCGGTGATATATCCTTGCTCCTTCATAAGCTTTAGACATATCTCTCTACGAGGCTTACTTATATCGTTATAGATATATACACCATCTGGTGTCTCAGCTAATAATACACCTTTGTATTCTGCTGCTGTTCCGCCCTCAATGAACTGAACAAGCTCGTACTTACTAGGTGACTGAGGCAGTGCTGCTAGTGCAGCTGATTCAGCTACTGTAAGTTCACTAACATCCTTGGAAAAGTATGCTTTAGAAGCAGTCTGAACACCGTAGGAGCTATATCCTAGATAAATGTAGTTTAGGTAAGCCTCTAAAATCTCATCCTTAGATAGGTATTTCTCAAGTTTAGTTGCATAGTATGCCTCAAGTACCTTTCGGCTTATGGTTCTATCAAACTGCTGATCAGGAAGGTACATGTTACGAGCAAGTTGCTGTGTAATAGTACTTGTTCCACTTATCTTTCCACCTGAGAAGATGGAGTCTTTGACAGCACCAAACATTCTTATAACATTAAAGCCATGGTGCTTACGGAAGGATTTATCTTCCAAAGCGATAAATGCATTGGTTAGGTGTTTAGGCATCTTCTTGATGCTGACAGTCTCTCTGTTGCTACTTGCAAAGACTGTATCAAGCTCCTTGCCTTGGTCGTCGTATATTGTTGTACTTTCGGAGAGCAGAGAGTTAATCTTGGATGGATCAATCTTAGGTGCCTTAGAAATTATAGAATATACATATCCAAACACTGCGAGTGCTGATATTACAAATATAATAAGAAGAGCAATCAAAACAATCTTAAGTCTAGGATGTTTGCTTTTCTTAGTCGCACTTCTACGTCGCTTTGCAACTAATGCAGTATCGTTCTTTACATTTGCTTGCATTTTGCAGAAATTCCTTTCTATTAAATACATAAAGATTAAACCTAATTATACCATATCAATACTTTAAAGTATAGTATTTGCCGTTAATAGAATACTTACAAGGAGTCGAGAAACTATGAAACTTTTGAATAGAAGCTGTGAGGAAAATCAAAATATGTAAGTAAATACAAGTTTATCAATCTTGTCAATCTATGGGGAAGAAAGTATATTGAAATTGAGGAGGAAGTGTTTTGAGGCGTAGCTTAGCATTTGCGGTTTTAAATTTTTTGATGGGACTTCTTTTGATGTACTTCAGTATAGATTATGGTGTTGTTTCAACACTTGTGTATTTAGGAATCCTATTGCTTATATATAAAATGTTTTTAGGTATAGATACAAGATATTGTTTATTTGCGGTTTTTGGATGTATTTGGATGCTAATATCTATTTTGGGACATTATAATGCTGAGAATATGCCATTTGTATCTAAAGAGGCAATATGTAGGGGCTATGTATCTACAGAGAGTATAGATAAGTTTGGATTATCAGTATATGTATGCGAGATTGATGAGATTGTTTTTAACGGTATGACTTACAATAACTATAAAGTTAGGCTGACAAGCAAGGAAAAGCAAAAGTATTCTATTGTTGGAGAACGTATTGAATTTAGAGCGAAGCTAGGTGTTCAAGAAGTTAGAGATGATGGAATAGATTATCGTAGATATCTATATGGCAAGGGGATTGACTATAGATCAACTTGTAGAAGGATTAAGATTTTAAAAGATGGAGGACCAAAATTTTCAAAAGCACGTTTTTATATTATTAAAGCTATCAATAGCAAGAAAAACCTTTTTCTTTCAAGGATTTCGCCCAGTGCAAGAGGATATTTTTCAGGGATAATATTCGGTGAAAAAAACTTGATCAGCTCCGATGTTATCGAGGAATTTCAAGATACTGGAACCGCACATATTCTTGCAGTCAGTGGCCTTCATATAGGTATAATTTACGTGATTTTTAAGGAACTGAAGACTCGTCTTAAATTAAGAAATAGCATGGATTTTGTTCTGATTTTGATACTTAGTATATACATTGTTTTGGCATCTTTTAGCATTTCTATTATTAGAGCAGTCATAATTATACTTTTGAAAGTTATTGCTGATAAGCTGATGATGCGATTTGATTTTTTGACTGCAATTTCAATAGCAGTTTTAATTTCGTTGATAAATAATCCATATAGTATATTCGATGTTGGACTTCAGCTTTCGTTTCTTTCTGCGTTGATAATTGTATTTATATTTCCTCACATTAGAAGGACAAGGTATAGAAAGTTATTAGAAATAATGGCGCTTCCAATTGGTCTTGGTGCCTACAATATAGTGAGCTTTGGTCAGTTTAGCTTGATAGCAGTTTTAGCCAATACTCCTGTAATTTTACTTATGTCAATTTATGTACCGATAGGAATCACAAGCTTCTTTATATATCTTGTCAGCAGTCATTATTCTAATATTCTTGGTTACTTAACATCTGCAATTGGTGAACTTACATATATAGTTAATCATAGTTTTAGTTTATTTCAGAAGGGAAGATTAGAGGTTGAATATGGCGATAGTAGGCTAGCGATTTTGCTTTATACATTCATTTTTATTGTGTCATCAGAATATTTTTATGTTAAGCTTGTCAGCCGGCATGATCTAAAACAGTGTGTTGGTTTTATACTGATAGGTATTACAATATTTATGTTTTGAACATAATAAAAAGGAATTAGACCAAAGGCCTAATTCCGTATAGCTTACATTTATAGATTTTCCTCAGTAGATACAGTGTCGTTTCGAACTGGTTCTTGAGCTACTTCTGGCTGAGCAGGAGTTTCTGGTGCAACAGGCTGAACCGAAAATTCGCTCTGAACTGGCTGTGACTGAAATGGTGTAGCTGGTCTCTCATCTAGATGACTTCCAATTGTTGTGAAGCTTATAGCTGAAGGAGTGTTTTTAACCACTTTCTTGGTTATAAAATAGCAAATACAAGCACCGATTACTGCAAGAGATGCTATACGCACAAGGTAGAAACCAATCTTGAAGTGGAGCACATCTCCATACGTGTTCTTAACATCAAGAGCGTGTACAAGCTCATAGATGAATATCAGCAGGATTAAGATTGCTATTATTAGCAAAGGTATTTTTTTCTGAATAGCAGCAAATAGAATTGCTAGTGTTCCTAGAACTACGAAAAATATTCCATCTCCAAACTGTCCTTCAATGATAAGAAAGTTAAATGTATATTCCTGACCGAAAAGTTCAACTCTAGCATATGGTAGAATTGTTGAAATCATCATCACTGCTGAAGAAATAATAATTACTAAACGAGCAATTGATGGGATATCCCTTTCTTCTTGAATATCAAAATTCATATCTTGCATTATTGTCCCTCTTTCCTAAATAACTAAAAATTAAACATTAAAGAAATTATAGACTATAATGCTTCGCTTGGCTAGTAAATTTTGATTACTTATATTTATATTGAAAAAGCTTTTTAGTGGACGATTTTAAGAATTATATGATAATATAATTGTAAATAGAGTCATTTGATTACTCATTGAGTTTAAGTATGAGAAGAGGTATAAAATGAACGGAAATGATACGCAAAAGAGGGATGAGAGAACTATTAAGATAATGATTATTGCGATAGCATCGTTTTTTATAGTGCTTACATTAACTACAGTAGCTGGAGTATTTATATACTTTAAGTTCTTTGCAGTAGATCATGACATTGATTCAGACACACAGCCTACGGTTACAGAGGCAAGGCTTGCTGATATGGTACTTGAAGAAGGAACTTGCTTTGGTGAAGATATTCCTAGCATGTTCGAAGGTTTTTATAGAATGAACCGAAAAATAGATGATGTTGAGGAAGGTATAGTAGCCACAAATATATTTGATGTGAAAGATATCGAGCAGCTTGGTATAGTCAGCAGATACCAAAAGGATGGGAAGACACCAGCACTTAATACACAGATATATAGGTATGATAAGAATACTGATGAGCTAAAAGCCTTAAATACAAAAGCTAAATACAAAAATGAAATGTGGCCCATTGATTTGAGCCTTTTTAATTCTGTCTCAGAAGAAGTATATAAATTTGAATGCAAGGGTGAGCTATATATAGTCGAGAATGTTACAACGACACAGGGAATAAATGGTATTTCATACCTTCATAAGATTTGGCAGGTCAAAGGAGATGAACTTGTTGAAGTTATCGATTTGCAGTTCAACACAAGTATTATTGCTTCAAGGAGAGTGGGAAGCTATAAGCTGAATGGTAAAGAGATTCAGAAGCAGAAAATTGATGATGCAATTAATTTTTTATTCGAGAAACATGACAACACAAATGATGCTGAAACAAATGCGAAACAATTACTTAATAATTATTATAGTTCATGTATTAAAGAGATAAATAATGTATTATCAAAATATAGAATAGCTTATGCTACTAAGGATGGAACTGAAGATGGGGGCTATGATTTTCAGTATCTGGAGGGGAAGTATGAGCTAATGTGTGCGATAGATTATGATTCTAGTAAGGATCTTAAAATCGTATCCAATAACTTATACCTAGTACCATCAAAAAATGTAAAAGAATTTAGAAACATAAAAGATAACTACGATGAGAAACTTAACAAAGCTAAAAATTCAGCACGAGAAAACTTTAAAGGAATATTAACTGCTGATAAGGGTGCAGATATAAACTCACAAGACCAAGTGATTATAAGAAAAGATGGTGAAGCTTCTGATAAATCAGTCGTGATTTATGATTTGAATGGTGATGGGGTAGAGGAAATGTTCTACCTTAGTAGACTGGGAAGAAATGATACAAGCTATAACATAATTTACGCTTCTTCCGATAAGGAAAATAATGGTTTAATTTCATATGCGATAGCAGATGGATTGAGCATGGCAGCAAATAAAGAGTTTTCCAGCGCATTTGCAATATATATGAGTAAAAATGAAAAGAATACTTTTTATATTGCTATCGCTTCGCCTTTTAATGGAGGAGAATTTGGTAATTTCTCAGTCTTAAAGTATAAGGCTGGCGAGTACGGAAGGCTTGAGCTACAGAATAAGCTTGAGAATATTTTTAGAAAGAATATCAGAGACGATTACTATATAGACGATAAGGAGGTTTCGGCTAAGGAAGGTGCTACCAAGTTTGCCAGCATATCTAACGATGCAGGTCAGCTTTTGATGTACTCAGGAGATAGCCAGATAATTCCTGTATTTGCTTCATTTGGTAAGGATGAAGATAAGGCAATTAGCTATAAGGAGGCGATGGAAAATCTTTAGAGCGTTCTAAAATCAGATATTAATATAGTTTTGTTAGATATATATTTGCCGTTGGCCGAATATTGACAATGATAATATCTTCCTTTAGACTTGTCCGTAATACTTTGTAAGAGGGATTAGATATGGACAAATTTAAGAAAAATAATGGCAATAATAAGAAGCTAATATATATCGCGTTATCAGTTATTTTAGTATTTTTTGCATCGCTAATAGCTTTTAAGATTTATAATTCTCAGCCAAAGCATGTAGAAGATGAAAGCTTTGTACAAAAAGATTCAAACATCAATAAAAATAATGAAGTAAGTGTAAAGTCACTTTTAAAGAAATATCCAGTTGAGGTTAAGGGCTATAATGGATATGGAGTATTGTCATTTTATAAGTCAATAGATACATCTCGTAAGGAAGATATACAAGTATTTAATGTTGATGGTGATTTTTCCCCTTTAAAGAATGGTGATAGAGTCACTTTAAGGGTTTCAGAAAGCTATGTTGATGAACTGAAAAGTGATGGGCTAAAGCTTGATAAAGAAAAAATTGAGATAAAAGTATCTGGACTAAAGGATATTTCGGAAATAAAGAATCTAGATGCTCTTATTAAAGAAAATGATAATGTGGCTGAGTATAATAACGAGAGCAATAGCTATAATAAATATAATATAGAAAGGCAGAGTGATTTCATAAAATATATTCCTTATCCAGATGATGGTTCTCGTGATCAGATTTCATTTGTAAGCGTATATAAAGTTACATCGGTAAGCTCAAGTGAAACTAAAACTGAGTACTACTTCTATGGAAACATAGCTGATATTAAAAAGAACGGTAATCTAGACCTTGAAACCGCCGATGCTGTTGTTAGCTTAGGAAGAATGGATCTAGAAACCATATTGGCAGATCTGAAGGAAAGAGATTATAAGGAAATCAAACTGAAGAAATAGGTAATCATGATTAAATTAAAGATAATTGTAGGTTTAATAATAATAGTATCTTCCTTTATATTTTTGATAAAAAATCGAGGAAAGAGCATGATGGACAAGCTAATGGATAAACCTAAGGACAATCCTGTAGCTTTGGATAGTGCGAATGAAGCTTCCGATAATGAGAAAAAGGAAATATGATAATTGGAACAATAAAACCCTCTTTTATACTGGTGCAAATCCAGTAGTTGAGAGGGTTTTGTGTTTTTATGGATTTAAGAGAACTACAAAGAGTTTGATGTGTAGTGGATACTGGAAAAAAACAAGAAGAGAAAGCAGTCCGTAAACTAAATCTGCAATTTTCCAGTAGCTTTCGTAGCCTGGTAATATTTTAAACTCCTTCTTTACCTTGATGGTCTGATTAGCTATTAGCTTCTTAAATAGTCCGTTTGCCTGAAGGGCATCGAGCTTTCCGAAGCGATAAAAGGGAATCTTCAAAAGTTCAACATCTGAGTTTGCTTCACTTTTGTAAAAGTATATTCCTTTTTTGTTCATCAAAACATATTTAGCATCTGAAAAATTAATGCTCGTTTTTCTACGGAGAATTTTATTCTCATAGCTTATAGTGTTTTCATCATAGCTTACAACGAACTTCAGATTTAAGACTATAAGAAAAATGAGAAGAATAAATAAAGCTGCATATAAAAGCGTAGTAAGCGGCATATTTATGACATCGTGATATTTGAGTTTATGTATTTTGACTTCCAAGTTGATACTGTATCTTAATAGTACAAGTATGCTTGACAGGATTAAAAAAACTTGTCTTAACGTAGATGTCGGTCTATATATGATTCTATTCATAATTTGCCTCCTGGTTGTCCATGTATTACTTCATATTTAATCAAAAATAAGACTCAAATTCAAGGTTTTTACATAATTAAGTTTGAAAATTATCATTAATGAAAACTTGTCCTGTTTTATATATGGATAATCCTAAAATTAGGACGACTATGAAAGTCTAATGTATAGAATGGCTAAATTGAGGTGATTTTGTCTTGCTTTCTAGCTTACTTATTGGCATAAGTTTTGCAGTTATAAATATAGAGATTTATTTTTAATTATTAAGGAGGAAAAAAATTATGATGAATTTCATTTGGGTTGCCTTTGTGGTAATCGCAGTAATTGCAGCGGCATTTACTGGAAAGATGGATGCCGTACTAGACAATTTGTTTAACTTTTCGTCTACGGCTGTTGATATAGCAATTGGGCTTATCGGCATAATGGCATTTTTCTGTGGACTCATGAAAGTGATGGAGGCGGCTGGTCTTTGCGACAAACTAGGTAAGCTTATTTCACCTTTGATGCGTCTACTATTTCCAGAAGTACCAGCAGATCATCCTGCTAACTCAGCAATGGCTCTTTACTTTGCAGCGAATATCCTTGGAATAGGAAATGCAGCAACGCCGTTTGGACTCAAGGCAATGCAGGAGCTACAAACATTGAATAAGACAAAGAATATAGCAACAAATGCGCAGTGTATGTTACTTGCGATTGCGACGACATCGATTACTCTTATTCCAGTAACAGCAATAGGTCTTCGTGCAGGTATTCAATCAAAGGGTGCTGCCGAAATTATTGCTCCAGTTATCATCGCGACAACTATCTCAACTATCACAGGTATATTCTTTACTATAGTTTTAGGAAAATTTAAGAGATGGAACTACGACAATATAATTCAGAAAGAGATGGCAGCGGGCACTCTAGAAATCAATGAAGACTATATCGGCGATGATCCAATAGTTCTGCCAGAAGAGAAATAGGAGGGAATACCATGACACACGTATTAGAATTGATATCTGTATGGGCAATCCCGCTTGTGGTTGCTTTTGTAAGCGTATATGCTATTATAAAGAAGGTCCCTGTATACTCAACATTTACTGAAGGTGCAAAAGAGGGATTTTCAACAGCCGTTATGATTATTCCATACCTTGTTGCAATGCTTTGTGCAATTGGAATGTTTAGAGCATCTGGTGCAATGGACTGGCTTGTGAAGCTAATTAGTCCAGTAACCGATTTGATTGGAATGCCAGCAGAGGTTCTACCAATGGGAATTATGAGATCTTTCTCAGGTGGTGGAGCTGAAGGTATGATGGCAGATTTGCTCAAGGAATATGGAACGCAATCTCAGATAGGAAGAATTTCTTCAGTAGCTCTTGGATCAACTGAGACAACTTTCTATATCGTAGCTGTTTACTATGGAGCAGTAGGTGTTACAAATGTAAGACACTCAGTAATAGCAGGTCTTCTAGGAGATATTGCTTCATTAATCGCTGCAACTGTTATCGTAAATTTGATGTGGTTCTAGAATGAAAAATTTTGAAAAAATGCTTTATCCTAAGCAATTAAAAAAGGGAGACACTGTAGGTATTATTTGTCCAAGCTCTGCGATTCCGACAGATAAGATTGAGCTCGTTAAGAGCACCATAGAGAATATGGGGTATAAGACCAAGCTTGCTGATAATCTCGACAAGGTTTTTGCTGGATATATGGCAGGCGATGGTGATGAGAGAGCAAAGTGGGTTAACCAGATGTTCGCAGATCCAGAGGTAGATGCCATATTCTGTGTTAGGGGAGGAGATGGAAGTTCAAGGCTCATGCCTTATCTCGATTACGAGACCATCAAAGCAAACCCTAAGATATTCGTGGGATATAGCGATGTGACAAATCTTCACATGGCGCTAAATCAAACCTGTGGTATGGTTAGCTTTCACGGCCCGATGATTTCATCAAATATGATAAATGGGCTTACAGATGAGGAAACTGCTTCTTTCTTTGATACGATAAATGCTGAATCTGACTTTGAATATAAAAATCCAAATGGCTTTGATATCAAAACACTCAAGGGAGGAAAGGCTACAGGAAATCTCGTTGGAGGAAATCTGTCACTTTTATCTGCTAGCATAGGTACTCCATTTGAGCTTGAGAGCGAGGACAATATACTCTTTATCGAAGAGGTGTGCGAGCCAATGAGCAAGATAGAAAAGTGGATTTTCCATCTTAAGAATGCGGGCAAGCTAGAAAAGTGCAGAGGAATAATTCTAGGACAGTTCACCGAGGTTGAGAATAAGGAGGACCCAAGCTATGATGAGAACCAGGTTGTTCTTGCAGCGCTAAAGGACCTTGATATTCCTATAGTGTACAATGTGCAGTCAGGACATGGAAAACCTATGATGACACTTCCTATGGGTGCTCTATGCACTCTTGATGCAGATGAGAAAAGGATAAGCTTTAAGGTCGAAAGATAAGATGAAGTTCAGAAGAAATGAAGTAGATATTAAGAAATTCACTATAGATAAAGAAAAAATTGAGAAGTTCAAGGATGATATGTCATACATGAATATCATCCCAAAAGATTTTTCAAAGAAGAGGCTTAAGAGCTGCCCAATTTGTGGTGTAGAGGTCGAAAATTGGACTATTAAAAGTCGCTGGACCTTACTTGATAAGATGTATGATTTTACCTGTCCTAAATGTCAAAGCACTTTGACTATAGGTGAGAGTGATATAACTGGGCTTTCGTATACTGGAGCATCGATATGCGGACAGGTCAAAAAGATGCACAACAAGGAGATGCGTGAAGTCTATGTGAAGTGCAAGCGAGTTAATAAGGAAACTGGTAAGCAATATCTACAGGGTGATGAATTTACATTGAAAGAACTCTTTTCGGAAATGCTCCCAATTAAGGATGACATAATATAATAATATATTAAAGGGACAAACACTCATAAGTAATTGAGTGTTTGCTCTTTTTTTGATAGAATTTAATTCAGTAAGAAAGGTGGCAAGATGTACAAAGAGAAAATCCACGCATATAAAGTCTTTGCTGAAGATTTGAGTAAAGCAAAGTTGAAGAATGTCATGCTGATACATGGTGAAGAGGAATACCTTATCAAGTGGGCTATAGACAGTGTTATAAATAAATACGTGAGTTCAGCAACAAAGCAGATGAATATTTCAGTTTTTGACGAGACCGAAATGAGCTCGACTGACTTAGTGTCAGCTGTATGCGAGGCTTGTGAAACACTTCCTCTTTTTTCAGACAAGAGGGTGATTGTAGTAAAGGAAATGAAGGCACTTTCATCTGATTCATCGCAGGCGATAAAGGATATAGACCTTCAGCTTTTGTGTTCCTCTTTGGAGAAGCTTCAGGATGAGGCTATTTTGATATTCACTTCTAGAAGTGTAGATAAGGGCAAGAAACTGCCTAAGGAAATTATCAAATTTGGTAAGGAATATAACTTTGATAGATTAGACAGAAAAGACCTGGCATCGTTTGCAAACAAGAGGTTTAAGCAGGCTAAGAAGACCATTTCAAATGCCAATATGCACCTTTTGCTAGATGAGACAGGGTATTTTAACAGAGAGAGCAACTACGATCTCTACACATTTATGAACGACATATCAAAGCTTATAGCAGCAAGTGGTGATGTAATAGAGGAAAAGACTATAAGAGAGCTGGTAATCAGAGATGAGGATACTTTTGTGTTCAACTTGCTTGATAGCATAGCAGCAGGACGAAAGGATAGAGCTCTTTCCCAGCTACATAATATTTTGGGTGATGGAGGAGATGAATTTCAGCTTATCGGCAGTATTGTGTCACAGTTTGAGCTCATGTACTGCACAAAGCAGATGCTGGATGAGGGAATGCAGGTGCGCGATATAGCATCAAAGCTAAAAGCCAATGAATACAGAATCAAAAATATCACCAAGTATACTCAAGGTTTTTCTGCAGAAAAACTATCAAAAGTTCTTTCATCTGCATACGAGCTAAGCTCACAGATTACTACGGGACTATTAAAATCATCTATGGCATTAGAGCTTTTTATCGCAGGAATTTAATTATATAAGATACTAAGTGAACCGAAAAAGTGTTCGCTTAAACTAACTGAACCACAAATGAATCGAATTTGTGGTTTATTTCATTATCAGAATAAAAAAATTTTTCAAAACGACTTATACAAATTGATTTTAGCGATTTGCTTTTGTATAATTATTATAGGTTGATTATATATTGATAATGATATATCAAGAAGAGGAGGTAATACATTATGTGTACTAATTGCAAGATAGAACCGGATGCTAGATTTGAGGAATTAGCTCCGGTTTTAGAGAAGTATGCCAAAGTGCCAGGAAGTTTAATTACCATATTGCAAAAGACACAGGCAATTTATGGATACCTTTCACTAGATGCAATAAACTATATTGCTGCAGTGACTGGAATCGCGCCTGCAAAGATATATGGAGTAGCAACTTTTTATGCTCAGTTTAGGCTACAACCAGTTGGAAAGTATCTGCTAATGATTTGTCAGGGTACAGCCTGTCACGTTAACGGATCAGAGTCCATAGGTGAGGCAGTAAGCGAACACTTGAACATAAAGGATGGAGAGACTACAGAGGATGGATTGTTTACGCTAAATTACGTAGCCTGTCTAGGATGCTGCTCTCTAGCACCTGTTATGATGGTTCAGACAAGCGAAGGTGATGAAACATACAGTGAGCTTACTAAGGCAAAGGTAGTAAAGATTATCGATGAACTTAGAGATAGAGCTCAGGAGGTGCAGTAATGAAGATTATAATCGGACAGGGAAGCTGCGGAATCGCATCCGGAGCAAAAAAGACCGAAGAGGAATTCAGAAAAGTATTAGCTGCTGAGAATCTAGATGTTAAGGTTGACTTTACAGGTTGTGTAGGAACATGTTACTTAGAGCCAATCGTTGACATTTACGATGACAATGGAGAAATGACAAGATACGTCAAGGTTCAGCCAGATAAGGTTCAGGCTATCGTTGACGGACATGTTAAGGGCGGAAAACCTGTCGAAGAGCTTGCAATAGGAGCTAACGACGAAACATTTATCGGAAAGCAGCAGAGAGTCGTACTAAATAAATGCGGAATTATCAATCCTGAAGATATTGATGATTACATTGCAGTTGGCGGATATGATGCAACAAGAAAGGTTGTTACATCTATGACAGCTGATGAGGTAATCGATGTTATTAAGGTTTCAGGACTAAGAGGTCGTGGTGGTGCAGGCTTCCCAACATGGTTTAAATGGGATGCGGCTAAGAACAACTCAGCAGATGAGAAGTTCATAGTATGTAACGCTGACGAAGGAGATCCAGGTGCGTTCATGGATAGAGCCATCCTTGAGGGTGACCCACATTCAGTTCTAGAAGGTATGACAATAGGTGGCTTTGCTATGGGAGCTACAGAAGGTATCATTTACTGTCGTGCTGAGTATCCACTTGCAATCAAGCGTCTTGAGATTGCTATGGAGCAGGCTAGAGAAAAGGGCTTCCTAGGTAAGAACATATTCGGATCAGGATATGATTTTGATATCAGAATCAAAGCTGGTGCCGGAGCGTTCGTTTGCGGTGAGGAAACTGCACTTATTGCCTCACTTGAGGGTGAAAGAGGAATGCCTAGACTAAAACCACCTTTCCCAGCTCAGAAGGGATACTGGCAGAAGCCAACAAATATCAACAACGTAGAGACATATGCTAACGTTGCTTGGATAATTGTAAACGGTGGCGAAGCCTTCGCAGCAATGGGAAGCGAAAAGTCAAACGGAACAAAGGTATTTGCTCTTGCTGGTAAGATTAAGAAGGCTGGACTTGCAGAAGTACCAATGGGTCTTACAATCAGAGAAATTATTAATGATATAGGTGGCGGAATCAAGAATGACAGAGAGTTCAAGGCTGTTCAGCTAGGTGGACCATCAGGTGGTTGTGTACCTGAGTCACTTGCAGACACACCTGTAACATATGAAGATATCGTTAAGACAGGAGCTATCGTTGGATCAGGTGGTATGATCGTAATGGACGAGGATACCTGTATGGTAGACATGGCTAGATACTTCCTAGACTTTACTCGTAAGGAATCTTGCGGTAAGTGTAACTACTGCCGTCTAGGTACTAAGAGAATGCTTGAGATTCTTGAGAGAATCACAGAAGGTAAGGGTAAGGATGGAGATATCCAGCTTCTTGAAGAACTAGCTGATAAGATCAAGAACGGTTCGCTCTGCGGACTTGGTCAGACAGCACCAAACCCTGTTCTTACAACACTAAAGTACTTCAGAAACGAGTACGAGGACCATATTTATAACCACAAGTGTACAGCAAGATCATGTAAGGCTTTGATTAAGTTCAACATTACAGATAGATGTGTAGGATGTACAGCATGTGCAAGAAATTGTCCTGTAAGCGCAATTACTGGTGAAGTAAAGAAACAGCATACGATAGATCAGACAATATGCATCAAGTGCGGTAAGTGTGAAGAATCATGTCGCTTCGGTGCAATAGATAGACTGTAGGAAGGGGGTTATTTCGATGAATAAATTCAGAATGAATATAGATGGCAAAGAAGTTCAGGCTGTCAATGGACAGACTATACTAGAAGTTGCTCGCGAGAATGATATTTTTATCCCAACACTTTGCTATGATGAGAGAACTGAGATTTACGGTTCATGCGGACTATGTATGGTTGAGATAGAAGGCAGCCCTAAGCTTGCAAAGGCTTGTGCTACTGCAGCAGCACCAAACATGGTTATTTCAACAAACTCTGAGAGAGTTAACGAAATCAGAAAGACAAACCTAGAGCTTTTGATCAGTAACCACTATGGTGACTGTATCGGACCATGTATGAAGGCATGTCCAGGACACACTGACTGTCAGGGTTATGTAGGCCTTGTAGCAAACGGTGAGTTCGAAAAATCAAATGAATTAATCAAAGATAAGATTCCGCTACCTGCATGTATTGGCCGCGTATGTCCACATCCATGTGAAGACGCATGTAGAAGAGGACTTGTAGATGAGCCAATCAGCATTGCTATGATTAAGCGTTTTGCTGGAGATATGGACATCGCTGCAGAAGAGAGATTCATTCCAGATATGGATGAAGATACAGGTAAGACAGTAGCTATCATCGGTGGTGGACCTATGGGGCTATCAGCAGCTTACTTCCTAAGACAGAAAGGGCACGATGTAACAATCTTTGACTCAATGCCTAAGCTTGGTGGTATGCTTAGATACGGTATCCCTGAATACAGACTTCCAAAGGAAGTTCTCGATGCTGAAATCGCTATCATGGAAGCAATGGGAATTCAGATTGTTCCAAACACAAAGGTTGGAATTGACATTCCACTAGATACAATCAGAAATGATTTTGACGCAGTAGTACTCGGAATCGGTGCATGGCTCTCGACAGGAGTAGGTTGCCCAGGTGAGGATGCTGAGGGCGTTATCGGTGGTATCGACTTCCTACGTAGAGTAGTTAGAAACGAGCACATTAACCTAGGAAAGAATGTTGCTATCGTAGGTGGTGGTAACACAGCAATGGACGCATGTCGTACAGCTGTAAGACTAGGTGCCGAGAACGTTTACAACATCTATCGTAGAACAAAGAACGAGATGCCTGCTGACATGATTGAAATCGAAGAAGGTGAAGAAGAAGGAGTAATCTTCAAGAATCTAACAAACCCAATCGAAATCGTTAAGGATGAGAATGGTCACGTTAAGCAGATTGTTCTTCAGGTTATGGAGCTTGGTGAAGCAGATGCTTCAGGAAGACGTAAGCCAGTACCTGTAGAAGGAAAGACAGAGACTATTGATGTAGATACAGTACTTCTTGCTATCGGTCAGAAGGTTGACGCATCAATGTTCGAAATCGACAAGACAAAGAAGGGCGGAATTTCATACGACCCTAAGACAATGATGACAAGCATTCCTGGCGTATTTGCCGGTGGTGACTGTGGTAACGATAAGATTTCTATAGCAATCGAATCAATCGCAGATGCTAAGAAGGTTGCTGAGTCTGTAGATGCTTACTTAAATGGTGAGGTTTACGAGTATGAGCCAAGATACCATGTAGAGAAGGACGATATTACAGAGAAGACATTCGAGGATAGAGAAAGACTTTGCAGAGAAAAGGCTGATCAGCTAAATGCACTAGAGAGAAAGGACAACTTCACAGAGGTTATCTATGGAGGGCTAACAGTAGAGCAGGCAATGAAGGAAGCTTCACGTTGTCTAGAGTGCGGATGCCACGACTACTTCGAGTGTAAGCTAGTCGACTACGCAAACGAATATGATGTTCAGCCAGAGAGATTTGCTGGAGAGATGACAAAAATCGACTTTAATGACGATCATCCATTCATCCTAAGAGATCCTAATAAGTGTATCCTTTGTGGACTCTGCGTAAGAGTCTGTGACGAGGTTATGGGAATCGGAGCACTTGGTCTTGTAAACAGAGGATTTGATACAGTTGTTAAGCCATCACTAGAGATGCCTCTTATGACAACTGCATGTGATAGCTGTGGACAGTGCGTATCTGTTTGCCCAGTTGGTGCTATTCAGGAGAGACAGACAGTAGTTAAGGAGATTCCATTAGATACTGAAATTACAACAACAACATGTGCAAATTGTGCAGTTGGATGTACTATGGACCTAGAAAACTACGGAGATATGCTAATCAAAGCAAATCCTGATAAGGAAGGCTACGTAAATAAGGGACTATGCTGTGCTAAGGGTAAGTGGGGCTTTGATGCTTCAATTCTCGAGGGCAAGGTTATAGATCCAATGATTAAGCGTCTAAACGGTGAGATGGAAGAGGCAGATTATCATGAAGCTTTGATTCTCGCTGCTAAAAACCTAGAGTCAGTTAAGGCAAGACATGGTGCAGGCTCAATCGCAGTTGCTATATCAGATAGATATACAAACGAGGAAGCTTACACAATGAAGAAGTTTGCAGAAGTTCTTGGAGCAAAGGTATTTAGCTTCAACCACAGACACAATGCGCTTCTAGATGTACTTGGACTTGATGCTTCACCTAACACAATCGACGAGCTTCTTTCAACAGAGGTAATCTTAGTTCCTGCATTTATAAAGAGCAAGGCTGCTGTAATCTGGAACAAGATCAAGCAGGCTGCTGCAGCTGGAGCAAAGGTAGTTGTTATAAACACACCTGATGCAAGCACAGAAATTCCAGGAGCATACAAGACTGTTGAGACAGAAGACAGCACAGCATTCCTAAAGGCTCTTGCAAATGCAGTAATTGCAAACAAGGGTGAATGCGCAGCAGAAGGCTTTGATGAATTCAAGGCATCTGTAGCTGGAGCAAAGGTAAGCGATGAGGTTAAGGAAATCGCTGATCTATATACAAATGCTAAGAAGGCTATGATTGTATTTGAACAGAATGTAATCAGCATCGCAGCAGCAGAAATCCTAGCAGGAATCGCAGTTGTATCAGGACATATCGGAAGCCCAAGAGACGGTATCTTAGAGGTTAAGGCTAAGAACAACTCACAGGGACTTGTAGATATGGGAATCCACGCTGGAGCTGAGGCTATGGAAGGTGTTAAGGGTCTCATCATATTCGGTGAGGATCCAGCTGGCGTAGACCTAAGCGGACTTGAATTCCTAGTAGTATCAGATATCTACATGACTGATACAGCACTTCAGGCTAACGTTTTCCTACCAGGAACAGGTTCAGCAAGTGCAAACGGAACATTTACAAATACAGAGAGAAGACTTCTTCCTGTAGAGTCAGCAATCGAAGAGGATGTTGACTTCAATAACTGGGAGCTTGCAACAGAGCTAGCACATGTATTTGAGGTTGATTTCGGATTCGAAGACGAAGAGGATATCAGCAAGGCAATGGATGATGAAATCGCTCTTTACAAGTACGCAGAAGTTGGCGAAATCTTCGGTGGTGTTCTAGAACCAATCGAGGTTAAGCTAGTAGCTGCAAAGGATGACAAGCTTGTAGATGTACTAGAGTGCACAGATGCGCTTATGAATCTAAATGAAAGCAGAATTCCAAAGCCATTTTCAGTAGTTGAGTAATAGCGATAAGCAAAGCTTAAACTAAAATAATGAATCCCGCATTCAGATATAAATTGAGTGCGGGATTTTTCGTACTAAAAATCCCCACTTTTGGAGTGGGGATGTATGAGCTATATGTTCTTTGCCGATTCGATAAGCTCCTCAGCATTTTTTCGCGTTGCATCCGTTATTGTTTCACCACCGATTAGCCTTGCAATTTCATCAATCTGTGCATCCGAATCCAGCTTTTCTATGTGAGTATAGGTACTGCTGTCATCTGAATGCTTGAAAATTCTATATGCAGTATCGGCCATAGCTGCGATTTGGGGTAGGTGGGTGATACATAGAATTTGTTTTTCGCGAGATATTTCCTTTAGCTTCTTACCGACTACATGAGCTGCCTGTCCGCTTATTCCTTGATCTATTTCATCAAAGATGAGCGTTGGAATGGCGTCGCTACTTGCTGTAATCTTTTTGATAGCGAGCATTATTCTTGAGATTTCTCCACCAGAGGCTGTTTTCACAAGTGGCTTTAGTGGCTCACCTTTATTTGTAGAGATTAGGATTTCTACATCGTCGAGGCCATTTTCGTCAGGACTTGACTTGGATTCGAAACGTATCTCTAGTGCAGCGCCTGAGAAGTTAAGATCGTTTAGCTCTATCAAGATTTTTTCTGAAAGCTCTTTAGCAACAGCCTTACGAGCTTCGCTCAGCTTGTTTCCAGCGTCAATCAGAGCCTCATAGCTCTTTGATAGTGAAGCTTCAAGATTTAGCTTTTCGTCATCAAAATTTTCTATTGTTAAAAGCTCACCTTCAATGCTCTCACAGTAGGTAAGAACATCCTCAATAGTATTTCCGTATTTCTTCTTTAGAGACTTTATGAGTTCTAGGCGCTCAATTGCTTCATCTAGCTCTGATGGATCAAATGTCATTTCGTCGACAGTGTCTCTTAGAACGGATACAGCTTCCTCAAGCCTATAGTATGCATCATTACATGATTCTAAAAGTTCACTAAGCTTTCCTGAATACTCAGCAAGCGATTCGATGTATGAAAGGGCAAAACCTAAAGTGCTGTATGCACCGCGTTCGCCATCGATAAGATCATAGGCATGGCTTGCATCGCTTGTGATTTTTTCCGAGTTTTTGAGCATGTCGAGACGTTCCTCTAGCTCGGTGTCTTCTCCTGGGACAAGCTTTGCGGATTTAATCTCGCTGATTTCAAACTTATAGAAATCTAGCTTTCTTGCATTCTCAGAAGAAAGTGAGAGAAGTTTGTTTAGCTTCGCTTTCTTTTCTATATAGCTTTGATATTCATTGGTATAAGCACTTTTGAGTTCATTTATTTTTTCAAAGCCATAGGTGTCGACAAGTGTCAGGTGATTTTCGGTATTCAGTAGTGATTGATTGTCGTACTGCCCGTGAATATCTGCAAGCTTTTGGCAGGTGAGCTGAAGCTCTGATAATGTTACGAGTCTACCATTCAGTTTGCAAAGGTTCTTTCCGTTAGAATTTATTTCTCTAGAAATGATTACTTCTTCGCCGTCAATTTCACCCGAAAGCTCGATAATTGCCTTATCTGTCCCAAAACGAACAAACGACGAATCAGCCCTGCTTCCAAGTGCAAGGCTTATCGCCGTTACTACTATTGATTTTCCGCTTCCGGTTTCTCCGGTAATGATATTCAGTCCTGAGTAAAAGTCAACATCGGTGTTTTTGATAATAGCAAAATCTCTGATACTGATGTGGTTTATCATTACTTGTGATTCCTTAAAATAAGCATGTTGTTAAAAATGGATAGGATTTCTTCTACATGATCTTCGTGGTCGATGATGAGTAGAAGGGTATTGTCACCTGCAATGGAGCCGACAACATGAGGTAAGCCAATGTTGTCAATAGCCTCGCCGGCTGCTGCGCCGCAACCTGAAAGAGTTTTAATGATTATTAAGTTGTGTGCAGATGCAAATGAAGTGATTGTTTCTCTAAAGATTTTTACAAATCTATCTGAGATAGGTGCATTCTGCTGCGTGCTTACTGCATATTTATACTTGCCTGTTGATGACAGTACCTTGATTAGCTGTAGCTCTTTGATGTCGCGAGATATAGTCGCCTGTGTAACATCAAAGCCCTCGCTCTTTAGCATAGCCGCTAGTTTCTCCTGAGTTTCAATTTCGTTGTTTGAGATAATCTCAAGTATCTTGTTTTGTCTCGAGTAACGCATAATAATAACCTCTCCTGGCAAAGATGCCTCCCTATTTCGATAATTATAACACATGTATAGTTATAATTAAAGATAATTTGAATGGGGATTTACAAATATTGACATATAAGCTCTCTAGTTAGACAAACATCTGTTCATATGTTATAATATCAAGCGAAAATTAGGAGAGATAAAGTATGAGAATTATAGGTATAGACCCTGGTTATGCCATAATGGGCTGGGGAATTTTAGACCTAAAGGGAAATAAGTTCAGTGTTGTAGATTACGGTTCGATTACAACTGATGCAGGCGTAGAGGCACCTAAGAGACTTCAGCATATATATGCCGAGCTTGGAGCTATTATTGCAAAATATCAGCCTGAGGAAGCTGCGATAGAGGAACTGTTTTTTAATAACAATGCAAAGACAGTAATTCTAGTTGGAGAGGCAAGAGGAATTGCGATTTTGGCATGCGCAAATGCAGGACTTGAGATATCAGAATATACACCTTTACAGATAAAGCAGGCTCTTGTCGGATACGGAAGAGCTGATAAGAAGCAGGTTCAGGCAATGGTTAAGGCAATCCTAAACCTAAAGGAAGTTCCTAAGCCTGATGATACCGCAGATGCTGTTGCAGCAGCGATTTGCCATGGACACAGTCGCGGCAGGAGGATAATTAAGTGATAAGATATATTAAGGGGACTATATACCATCAAATGGATGGCTCTATAATAGTAGAGAACAGCTCTGGCATGGGCTTTCACATTATGATTTCCGCAGGATCTAGCTTTTATAAGCTTGTAGATGGAGAAGATGTCAAGGTTCATACTTCAATGATAGTTAAGGAGGATGATATAAGCCTCTATGGTTTTTCTGATAGGGAGGAACTTGAACTCTTTGAGCTTTTGATAACCGTAAGTGGTATAGGTGCAAAGGGCGCTATGTCAATAATGAGTGTACTCAGTCCTAACGCACTAAAGTTTGCGATTGCATCAGGAGATAGCAAGTCCATAGCAAAGGCGAATGGTGTCGGAAAGAAGACAGCAGAGAGAATTATCATAGATCTTAAGGATAAGGTGGGAAGCTTTGATGAAGCAGAGTTAGATGGTCCTATAGATGATAAGATATTTGTTAATGACGATACTCGCTCCGAGGCTAAGATAGCTTTGATTAGCCTTGGTTATTCACAGCAAGAAGCAGAGAATGCTATAAGCAAGATTAAGGGTGAGAATTTGACAATAGAGGATTATATCAAGCTTGCGCTCAAGCAGATGTAGGTAATAGGAATGGAAGATAGAATTACAAGAACAAGTACCAATGAATTTGAGGAGAGGCAGGAGATTGGACTAAGACCTCAGCGCCTTGATGATTTCATCGGTCAAAGCCACGTTAAAGAAAATCTAAAGATTTTTATCGAGGCAGCAAAGCTTAGAGGTGAGCCACTAGATCATGTTTTGTTCTATGGACCTCCAGGTCTTGGAAAGACAACACTTGCGGGAATTATAGCAAATGAGCTAGGCGTTGACATTAAAATAACATCGGGTCCTGCCATTGGAAGAGCTGCAGATCTTGCCGCCATTTTGACTAATCTAAACGAAAACGATGTTCTTTTTATAGATGAGATACATAGACTTAATAGATCTGTCGAGGAAGTCCTTTATTCTGCGATGGAGGACTATGCACTTGATATAGTAATAGGAAAGGGACCGTCTGCAAGGTCGATAAGGCTCGATATAGCGAAGTTTACTTTGATAGGTGCAACTACGAGGGCTGGTAGCCTTTCGGCGCCTCTAAGAGATAGATTTGGTGTCATAGACAAGTTTGAGGTATACGGAAGCGATGAGCTTATCAATATTATTGGCAGATCTGCATCCTTGCTTGGGGTTACAACAGATGAAGATGCACTTTATGAGATGGCAAGATGCTCCAGGGGAACTCCTCGTGTTGCAAATAGAATACTCAAGCGTGTTAGAGACTTTGCTCAGGTCAGCGGAAAATCACATATTGATTTTGAGACGGCAAAGCAGTCACTTTCTGCTCTTGGCGTTGATGCTCTTGGACTTGAGAAGCTAGATAGAGAAATTTTAGATGCGATCATAACAAGATTTAACGGTGGTCCAGTGGGTATAGATACTATTGCCGCATCAATCGGTGAGGAGAGGATTACGATTGAGGACGCCTACGAGCCATATTTGATACAGCAGGGATTGCTTTATAGAACGCAGAAGGGCAGAATGGCTACTGAGCTTGCGTATAAGCACCTTGGAATCGCATATAGTGGCGACAAAAATATCGATGCACAAGAAGATAGTGCAGAGTAATTTGGAGAAATAGATGCATATAAATGATTTTGATTATAAGCTTCCGGAAGAGCTGATTGCTCAGAAACCACAAAAGGATAGGGATAAATGCCGTCTGATGGTTTTGAGACGAAGTGACAATAGTATAGAGCATAGGCATTTCTTTGATATACTAGAATACCTAAAGGAAGGCGACTGCCTGTTGTTAAACGATAGCAAGGTTATTCCGGCAAGGCTTTACGGCATCAAAGAAGGAACTGGCGCCAGAGTCGAGTTCCTTTTGATAAAAAGAATAGAGGGTGACACCTGGGAGACCATGGTAAGACCAGGAAAGAGACTTAAGCCTGGCGATAGTGTAGTGTTTTCAGATGAGGACGGAAAGAAGCTTAGGGCAGACATTCTCGACTACGGTGAAGATGGTACCAGAATTGTCAAAATGGATTACGATGGTATTTTGATGGAAAGACTTGAGGAAATTGGCTCTATGCCACTTCCACCATATATTTCAAGACCTAGTAACGATGAAGATAAGGACGACTATCAGACTGTTTACTGCCACGAGGAAGGCTCTGTTGCAGCTCCTACGGCGGGACTTCACTTTACGACGGAGCTTTTGGAGAAGGCTAGAGAAAAGGGTGTCAAAACCGCATTCGTGACGCTTCACGTAGGTATTGGTACGTTTAGACCAGTTAAATGTGAGACTATAGAAGATCATCACATGCATTTTGAGGAGTATTCTGTAAGTGAGGAAACAGCTGAGATTGTAAACGAAACTGTTTTGAGTGGTGGAAGAGTGATATCTGTTGGAACGACATCTACGAGAACTGCAGAAAGCGCAGCTTGCTTTGATGAAAAGAGTGGCAAATATCTTCTTAAGGCAGGTTCAGGAAGTACGGATATTTTCATATATCCTGGATATGAGTTTAAGATTATAGAGTCTTTAATTACAAACTTCCATTTACCAAAATCGACTTTGATGATGCTTGTTTCTGCGCTCTATGACCGTGAACATATTCTTAAGGCATATGATGAGGCCGTTAAGGAAGAATATAGATTTTTTAGCTATGGCGATGCCATGTTTATAGAATAGGAGGATTAAATATGAATGATCTTATGAAATCAATGAAGTGGGGAATGATGCTAACAGGTCTTTTGACAACAATAATAGGTATCATGATTTGTGCAAACCCAAGTGGGGCAATTATCTCAATTATACGTTTCATCGGATGGGTTTTGATTGTTGCTGGAGGTGTTTCTGCTATCGGGGAATTCATGCAGAGGACTACAACTTATAGAACATATTCAACAATAACGTTCGCACTTATAAGCCTTGCCTTTGGTATTGTACTTGCAATTAGACCTGAAGCATTTGTGAATTTTGTTGGAACAGTAGTTGCACTTATATTGTTTGTCCACGGAATCAATGCAATAGTTTCAGCGCTTAATTCAAGAAAGTACGGATATAATCAGTGGAAGCTTGCTTGCCTATCTGGAATTATATTTTCTATAGTAGCTTTAGTAATTTTGCTGAATCCATTCTCATCAGCTAGTGCGCTCATGCTGTTTATTGGAATCGTACTTATAGGTGATGGTATTTCAAATATTGCTGTGGCATTTAGCATAGGTAGAACAATGCATACGTATAATAAAAATGCGATGGGCGACAAGTATATTGACGTAGATTATACAGAAGTTGACGATAAATAATTTGAGGTTTATTAATGAAGCATGCAGTAAGCTATGAGCTTAAGAAGAAAGATAAGAATAGTGGGGCCCGTAGGGGTGTACTTCATACCCCGCATGGAGATATACAGACACCAGTGTTCATGCCAGTTGGAACCCAAGCAACAGTCAAAGCTATGACACCTGAGCAAGTTGAGGTAACAGGAGCCAAGCTGATTTTAGGAAACACCTATCATCTCTTTCTAAGACCGGGACATGAGATTGTCAAGGAAGCCGGCGGACTACATAAGTTTATGAACTGGAATCATGCTATTTTGACAGATAGTGGCGGATTTCAGGTGTTTTCTTTAGGTAAGCTTAGAAAGATTTCTGAGGAAGGCGTAACCTTTAGGAGCCATATAGATGGATCAAAGAAGTTCATCTCACCAGAGATTGCTATTGAGATTCAAAATGCACTCGGTGCTGACATAATAATGGCCTTTGATGAATGCGCACCTTATCCAGCAGATAGGCGCTATGTTGAGGATTCCCTAAATAGGACAACAAGATGGCTAAAGCGCTGCAAGGATGCTCATAAAGATATTGAAAAACAGTCCCTATTTGGAATCATGCAGGGCGGAATGTACAGTGATTTACGTAAGATGAGCGCAGAGCAGATAGTTGAGCTTGATTTGCCAGGATATGCGATAGGCGGTCTTTCTGTTGGAGAGCCTAAGGAGCTTATGATAGAGGTTCTTAACAGCTGCGTTGATTATCTTCCAGCAGAAAAGGCTAGGTATTTGATGGGCGTTGGTACTGTCGACTATATCTTTGAGGGAGTAGAGCGTGGAATTGATATGTTCGACTGCGTTCAGCCTACCAGAATTGCAAGACATGGAATGGCTACGACGGCAAGCGGCAAGGTAAACATCAAAAATGCTAAGTATGAGAGAGACTTCTCACCACTCGATAATGAATGTGATTGCTATACATGTAGAAACTTCTCAAAGGCATATTTGCGCCATCTTTTTAAGGCCAATGAAATGCTTTGTAGCACACTTTTGTCAATCCACAATATTCACTTCCTGGAGAAGATGATGGAGGGCATACAGCAGGCAATAGAAGAAGATAGATTTTTAGAATATAAGAAAGAGTTTTACGACAAATATGGAGAATTTTAGTCCCTGTCCACATCGCGAGTTTTGTGGCGGATGCAAGTACAACGGAGAAGATTATGAGACAGTTTTAGCAGAAAAGAACTCGCTAGTTTTGTCATACCTTGAAAACAACGGCATAGATACTTCACTATATGCGGGCATAGAAGGACAGCCTGAAGAAGCAAGATATAGGTACAGAAATAAGATGGAGTATACCTTTGGAGATCTAGTCAAGGACGGGGAAATCACCCTAGGTATGCATAAGTCAGGACAGTTCATGTCAATAGTTACCGTCGATCATTGCCAGCTTGTCGACGAGGACTTTAATAAAATTTTGAGATGTACGCTCGACTTTGCAATAGAAAAGGGATACAAGAAGTATCATAAGCGCATGCACACGGGACTTTTGCGCAATCTCATAGTCAGAAAAGGCGTTAGAACAAAGGAACTTGTAGTAGATATTGTAACAAGCTCGGAAAGCGAATTCGATGAGAATGGCTGGGCAGAAAGACTTAAAGAACTAGAGCTAAATAACAAACTAGTTGGCATAGCACGAACCATAAACGATGGCCTAGCTGATGCCGTAAACTGCGACGAGCAGCATATAATTGAGGGTAGAGACTATTACTTTGAGAACCTTCTAGGACTTGAGTTTAGAGTAAACCTCTTTTCATTCTTCCAAACTAATGTAAATGCCGTTGAAAAGCTATATACAGAGGCAATAAATCTCTTTGATGATATAGAAGGGAAAACGGTATTTGACCTTTACTGCGGTACTGGAACAATTTCTCAGGTAGTTGCATCAAAGGCAAAGCACGTAGTTGGAGTTGATATAGTGCCAGACTCAATACATGCAGCTGAAGAAAATGCGAAAATAAATGGAATAGAAAACTGTGAGTTCATCTGTGGAGATGTGTTTGAGGTGCTAGATTCAGTAGAAAAGCTTCCAGATGCGATAATAGTAGATCCACCAAGAGTTGGTATTCAAACAAAGGCTGTAAACAAGATAGCAGCCTATGGAGTAGACGAAATAGTTTACATCTCGTGCAATCCAAAGACCATGGCAATCGACCTCGTAGACTTCCAGAATATGGGCTACGAGATAAAGTATATCAAAGCATACGATAACTTCGTGTGGGCAAAGCATACGGAATCCGTAGCACTACTTTCACGAGCTACAAAGTAGCGATGTGAAGGTAGATGCACGTCATACACAAAGCACGCCCAAGAAAACGAGTAAAACGAAGTTTGATTGGATGCGGGCGCCTGTGAACTGAGGTTGTAGTCCTTTTGGTTAAGGCCTAAAGGCCGTAAACCAAAAGATGGCACTGCCCATGCGACAGCTGTCCAAGAGCAAGGAACGAAGTGACGATGCGATTGGAAACAGCTAACCGCTGAAGCCGTAACCCTATTAGTTAAGTCACGAAGTGACGCAAAGTAATAGCAGGTACGCCTCATGCAAAGATTCCCCACGAACAAAGAGAGTGGCAAGGAATCAACTGCTGAAGCCGTAACCCTGTTAGTTAAGTCACCAAGTGACGCAAGCTAATAGACGGTACGCCTCATAGAAAGTAAAATCTAGATGGATAAACAGATACTTATTGATAAATGGCTACATGAGCAAGAAATTGCATATATAAAGGGATGGGATTTTTCTCACATTAGAGACAGGTATACGGAAGAAGATGATCTGCCCTGGAATTTTGGAAACATAATAAATAATTATCTTAGAGAAACTGATCGCCTATTAGATATGGAAACAGGTGGTGGAGAGTTTCTCTTGACTTTCAATCATAGTCCAAGTTTATGTTCAGCAATTGAAGGTTATGAGCCCAATATAAAAATTTGTGAAGAAATACTATTACCGTTAGGTATCGACTTTAAACCGGCAGATGGAGGAGATACGCTTCCTTTTGATGATGAATATTTCGATGTTGTTACTAATCGACATGGCAAATATGAAGTAAAAGAACTTAAAAGAGTTCTAAAAAAGGGAGGATATTTTCTAACGCAACAAGTAGGGGCTGAAAATGATAAAGAATTAATAAATTTATTAATAGGTGACTTAGAAAGTCCATTTCCTGAAGCTTATTTAAAATTTGCTACACAAGAATTTAAAGATAATGGATTTGAAATTATAGATGAGGGAGAGTCATTTAATCCAATTAAATTCTATGATATGGGTGCACTTGTTTGGTTTGCAAGAATCATCGATTGGGAATTTCCAAACTTTTCTGTACAGAAATATCAAGATAATCTTTTTAAAGCTCAAGAAATTATTGAAAAGGAAGGTGTAATAGAAGGAAAAATCCATAGATATTTTTTTGTTGCGAGGAAAAAATAATATATGTTGAAATATTACACACATTATTAAATTAAGAGAAAGAGGTAAAACCATGAAAAAGAAAATCTTAGATGGACAGATAGAGAAGGAATACAAGATTGATGCACAGACAGGTGCAATCGTCGAGCAGGAAACTGATTCGGTAAATGACTGATAAATAAAATAGTACCTCGGCTAGTAATTCTAGCCGAGATTTTTTCTTTAAAGATGGTATAATATATTAAATTGCATGGGAGATCAAAATGAAAATCTTAATTATCGAAGACGAAAAGGATTTGAATAGAAGTATATCAAAGCTCTTAAAAGCGCGGCAATACTATGTAATGAAAATATAAACCTTTGTAAAAAAGGTTTGGAAATATTTAATGATAATATAGGTAAATTATAGATAATTTCCTTACTACTTATTCAGGAGATCACTCCACTTTAAAGTATTCAAGTAATTTCATCATTGTCTCTTGTCCATCATAACAAGTATCAATTAAATAGCCAGGCTCATTTAGATATTCACTTAATCCACGATAATAAAAGGACTTCTTTTTGTCCTCAATGATAAAAGGGACTAAATTATGTTTAAGGCACTCTTTGAACGCAATTAGTCTGCCAACTCGACCATTTCCGTCTTGAAATGGATGTATACGTTCAAATCGAAAATGAAATTCTACGATGTCTTCAAAACTTATGTGCTTTTTCTCGGTATAAGAAAAAAGTAGATGTTGCATATCAGTTGCCACATCTTTTGGTTCTGATGTTTCCATACCACCTACAATATTTGGACGAGCTTTATAATCTCCAACGTTAAACCAAGACAGTGTTTCATCTTTTGTTCTACTTTTTAATATATAGTGAAGGTGTTTGATGTTTGACTCTGTCAAAGGTTCATCTGCGATATCAATGCAGTAGTCAATGGCTCTGAAATGGTTGATTGTCTCGATTATATCATCTACAGATAGGCTTTCTTCACTGTCTATAGTGTTGGTTTCGAATATGCGCCTTGTTTGGTCTTCGCTTAAAGCGCTGCCCTCCATGTGATTGGAATTATAGGTCATACGTATTTGAAGTTCGTGATATAGACCACCGGATATCTTATAATCCTTTTCTTCTCTTAGCTGTCTGAGAAGGGGATTGTCACAAATAATTGTGTAAAGATCCTCTTCAGGGCAATGAAAGAAATCACATAATTTCCGTATAACAGAGGAAGAAAGCTTTTCGCCCCTCGAAATCTTCGCAATAGTTCTTGATGAAATATGAAGCAATTTCGTTAAATCGGATTTACATAGCTTATTTTGTTTTAATAATTTTAGTAAACCATTGTAATTATACATAATATGACCTCTACTCAATTTCTTTACTTATTATATCAAAAAAGGAGCCAAAAGTAAAGATTGTTAGAACTTAGAGTAAAGACTGAGGTTGTATATATAGTTAAAAAATAGTTGGTTCATTAGTGAATTTAACATATAATTTAAAAGGTAAACTGTTATATATAATAAGACATATAGTCAGGAGATTAATATGCATGAACTAGTAACATTTGAATCTGCAAGTAAATATATCACAGAAATAATAACAGATTTTAAGGATTTGATTGTATCAAAGTACAAAGAATTACAAGATGCAGAATGGACATTTGATAAGGGGTCAACAAAAGTTTGTAAGGCTGATGAAAACGGCAAGAAGAAACGCTGTAAGGTAGGAATAAGTTATACATCAAAAGTAGTGCTAACAGATAATATTGCGGTGGATATCTGGAATCTGTTTGAAAATCATTTTACAGATAGCTATTTGCCTAATATAGAACGAATCACAGGGAATGAAGAAATGGGCAGATATGCGTTTTCAGCAAAAAACAATGATGGAGATATGATTGAATGTACAGTTAATACGCCAGGTGAATGGAACATTCCGCTTATTAGTATAAATGGGTATACTACTGCTAGATATAGAAATATTGATTTATAAATACTAATTTTATCAATAACATGTGGCCAGCTTTGCTGGTCTTTTTCTTTGTCGCAGAACAACTCAACCACTTTAATTGTGATTGTCTAATCTGTAACGAAGATTAGAACTACAATCTGCAAATGATTTTGCAAAGTATACTTGACAATAAATGCAAAGTGAACTATGCTAAAAATGCAAAGTAAACTTTGCTATTTATATCTTTGATCAAAGGATAATAGAGGATACTAATGAAAAATAGAATTAAGGAGCTGCGTAAGGAGCATAGACTCTCACAGATGGACCTTGCTGATATCGTTGGAACAACTAGACAAACTATAACATCAATAGAGGTGGGAAAGTACACGGCATCACTACCGCTAGCATATAAGATAGCTAGGCATTTTGGACTAAAGATAGAAGATGTATTTGATTTTACAGATATAGACGAGGAGGTCTAAATCATGGATAAGAGACTAGAAAATGCAAAGAAAGAAATACAAAGACAAAATTTAATGATGTCATTTATTAGTATAGCTTTGTTCCTAAGTACTATAAATGTGGATAGACTGACAAGGGGATATAAAAACCATGATCTCGCTAGCATTATGACGTTTTTCTATCTTGGACTTATAGTAATAAGTAATATGATAATTCTATTTTACCTAGTGAGAAATCAAATGTATGCGAAAGATGAAAAGGCTCTGCTTCGTATTTATAATGAGATGCATGATGAGAGAAAGGCCAAGGTAGGAGGAATAGTAGCCAAAAGAACATTAACAATATCAATCATACCTATGGTAGCAGTTTCAATTTTACTTAGTTATATTAATGTATATATGTTCATAGGCTCGGTAATTATGGTTATACTTTTATCTTTGATATTTTTCGCCTGCAAAATTTATTATGATAAAAACTATACGGATGAAGCATAGAGTCATATTGAGTGTATTAAACCATTATGGATGTTAACCCTCTTTACTTAAGAATTAGTAAAGAGGGTATTTATATGGAATTTTCGACCTAAATTTTGTAATCTTTGATTTTTCACATAAATAAGAAAAATAGTATTGGAAAGCATAAGACTCTTTGATATAATGTAGGCGTAAAATTTGATTTCGCGATGTTAAGGAGGGTAAGGATGTTTAAGTCGAAGCGCAAGACTAAAGCATTATCGCTTTCGGTATTGTTTCTAATGGTATTTTGTCAAATGTTTTCTAGCTTTGCTGTAAATGCAGAAAGTCAGGCAGATGAATACAATCTTGAGTTCACTTTATCTCGTCCATCAATGTCAAGCTATGAGAACGAGAGTGCAACTTATTCAAACTACTGGGCTGGTCAGCCAGCTAATGCGGTCTTTGATACAGCAGCATGGGATCTTAAGGATTTTTCCATTGAGTATGAGCTTCATGTAGAGGGACAGACAGAATCAGTTAAGAAAACGATGTCATATACAGCGGCAGCGTATAGTTTTGATGAAACTGCGGTATTTAATAACATTAAAATTCCGTATGAGGATGTTGAGATTGAATACTATAATTCACCAGGAGGAGCTTTGGTAGAACCACATCTTTTACACTATGATATTTACCTAAAGAAATCAAATGGAAAGATGATTTTAAGCCTTCCAAGACTAGCTCCAAGCGATGCATATACAGGTGTAGCTGGTGATGCAAAGCTTCTTGGAATAGAAAATCTAAGAGTCACAGAGACTAATGCAGCAGATAAAAACATATATTTGAATGGTCGCACGGGAAACGATGCACTTGATGGTAAGAGTGAAGCTAATGCAGTCAAGACTTTTGAGAAGGCTAAGCAACTGGCTACAGCTAACCAGAACATTAAGAGGATAATTGTAATTGGAACAACTGATATAGAAGGTGATGTTTCACTAGCAGGAACGAATGCAAAGATTTTAAGAGGAGATAACTTTAAGGATTTTGTTTTTTCAGTTCCAGCAAATAAGACAGCGACATTCACAGATATTACAATCGACGGTAACTCAAGCAATAATTCAATAATAGAAAAATCGCTTGTAAATGTAAATAATGGAGCTATTTTGAATTTATCACAGGGAGCAGTTTTAAAAAACAACAGAATCAAAGATTATCCTAACGATGCAACAAGAGGTGGAGCAATCTATGTTGTAAAAGGAACGCTAAATATGAATGGCGGAAGTGTAGAGGCAAATCAGGCAACCTATGGTGGTGGAATTTACCTATACAAGGCAACAATGAATTTTACGGGTGGTATCGTAAAGGGTAACGAATCAAAGCTTGTTACAGATAGATCTGTAAGCCCAACGCAGTACTATTCAGCCGGTGGCGGAATTCTTGCTGATGAAGGTGCAACAATCAATATGTCCGGAAACGCAGAGGTTAGAAACAACTCGGCTAAGGAAATTGGAGGAGGAATCAGTCTAGGAAGCAACCAGTGGGGAGAAACCAATATTCCGAACATGGATGGCGGTATTATCGATGGCAATACTGCAGGCTCAGCAGGTGGTGGAATCTTCGTACAGGCAAAAGCTTTCTCAGGAGGTATATCAAATGCGTATATAAACAGTGGTGAGATAACAAATAACCGTATGGATGGAAGCGGAGTTACCGAAAAGATGTTCGGTGGTGGCGGTATCTATGTAAACGGTGCAAACTCCAGAGATGCAAATGGTATACTTTATCTAAAGAATGTTGTAATTACAGATAATAGCGCTGATAACGATGGCGCTGGATATGCGTCATGCCCAATTTCACAGACCAAGATATTTGTAACAAATGGTGCAGCCATCTATGGTAACCATTCAAATACAAATGTCAACGAAATATATCTGCTTTGTAACCATAACCTTGGACCTCATTCAGGAAATCCAAAATATAATATATCAAAGAGAATGCTAGGCGGAGTTCCATATAATTGGAAGACTGAGACTAATGCACCACTTCCAGATAACAAGCATATCGGTACTTTGACAGTAGATAATTCATTCCTAAAGCTAAATACAGATTCAGTAGGGAATGAATTAACAGAAAAGCTAACAAAGGTAATTATCAAAGGCAACACATCAGCTACTCGTGGCGGGGGTATTGGAAGTAACGGAACAGTAATCGTAGGTGAAGATGAATCTATAGATATCGCGGTAAAGAAGGTTTGGGATGATAATGGAGTAGCTGGAGCAGTTCATCCAGCAGAAATTACAGTGAATCTTATTGCAACTGTTGATGGCACAGAATATGTAATTGAAACAAAGAAGATAACTGCAGCTGATGGTTGGATGACAAGCTTTAAAAACCTGCCTACAAAGATTGGAAACGATAGAATCCAATACTCAGTAACTGAAGAGGCAGTAGATGGCTACACTGATGTTGTGACTGGAAATGTCGATGATGGTTTCACAATTACAAATACTAAAGCATCAGAGAAGACAGAAGTAAAAATTAAAAAGACCTGGGATGATAGCAATAACAAGGATGGCAAGAGACCAGCTAATATCACAGTTAGACTCTATGCTGATGGCGTAGAGGTAAATGGTCAAAGCTTGATATTGTCACAGGCTAATAGCTGGATGGGAAGCTTTGCAAACCTAGACAAGTACAAGAATGGACAGAAAATCAATTACACAATCAAGGAAGATACAGTAGGAAACGGCTACACTACTAAGATTACAGGTTCTGCAGAGGATGGATATGTAATCACAAATACTAGAAAGCCTAATGTCCCACCTAAGACACCAAATACTGGTGATGGATCTAACACAGCTTGGTATCTAAAAATGCTAGGAATCTCAGGAGCAGTGCTAGTAATGGCAAGGCTTAGGAAGAAAGCTAGATAGTAAAAATAAAATAGAACATATATTTATGACCTCTGCAGCTATCTAAAGCTGGTTGCAGGGGATTTTTATGTGGATAAAGGACCTTATACATAATATAATAAGACATAAATACTTTTGCATGACGCATAAGGAGATAAGTTATGACTAAAATCCTATTCATCTGCCACGGCAATATCTGCCGCTCACCAATGGCAGAGTTCATATTTAAGAAAATGATTGCTGAAGCTGGGCTTGAAAATGAATATATAGTAGATTCAGCAGCGACAAGCACTGAGGAAATCTGGAATGGAGTTGGTAATCCTGTGTATCCGCCAGCACGAGAAAAGCTAAAGGAACACGGAATATCGTGCGATGGTAAGAGAGCTCGCCAGATAACAAAGGAAGATGCATCAAAGTATGACCTTCTAATAGCAATGGACACACGTAATATCAAAAATATGGAGAGCGTATTTGGAAATGATGCTAAACATAAAACTCATCTTTTGCTAGAATATACTGGAGATGCAAGAAGTATTTCAGATCCTTGGTATAGCAATGATTTTGATACAGCATATAATGAGATAGAGAAAGGTTGTAAGGCACTACTTGAGTCGTTAGAAAGATAGCGTAATCTATTAGGGTGAGGAATTTAAAAACATGAACGAATATCTAAAGGAATACATAGAACTTAAGAAAAAATTTACTGAGCAAGATGAAGATAAGGATAGCGTACTAGCTCTTTATCAGTTTGCCGATAGGCTAGCTTTGATAGACGAGAAGGATGCAAAGGAAGTGCTTGTTGATGTATATCAGCAGCTTTATTTGATGGAAAGTGCATTTAAGCTTTTCGTAAATATCTGCAATAAGAATGATAGAAAGCAGATTAAGAAGCTTGCAAATCTACAGAACCTATCACAAAGTCATGGAGATAGATTTGCATTACCAAGACCTTTGACTGATGCTGAGAGGAGTGCAAGAAAGGAGCGCCTTAAGGATCTTCCGTTTTTTAAGTACCATCCAGATCCACTTGAGACTGGTTCGTTTGAAGAGGGAGAGGAAAAGATTTGTCCTTGTTGTGGAAATAAAAGTAAGGTCTACTATTCATCATTTCCGTATTGCTCTGAGAATGTGGAGTATATATGTCCAACATGCATATCAAATGGAGAAGCAGCAAGGAAGTTTGATGCTGAATTTGTGCAAAATGCTGAGTGGCATGGCGAAAATGATAAGGAAAAGGACGATGAGCTTTTCCATCGTACGCCTGGTTACATGAGCTGGCAGGGTGAGTACTGGCTTTCATGCTGTGATGACTACTGCGCATATATGGGAACAGTTGGAACTCGTGAGCTCAAAGCTATGGATATAGCTGATGAGGTAATTGAAGAGTATGTTAAGAGGGGAGCATTTGAGGATATAGGGGAATACCTTGTCAAAGATGGACCTATGTGTGGCTACCTATTTAAGTGCATTCATTGCGGTAAATATCATCTTTGGGTAGATGCAGACTAGATAGGCTAAGATAATTTTAAAGATACATAATCCAATATATAAGAATAAAATCCTGCCAATTCTGGCAGGATTTTTGATGTGCATGCTTCGTTTTGATATATCAAAATACATCGTAATAAGGTCTTTTCTTTAGATAATACAGAACGAATGCTCCAGTCTGGCATGTACTCATGATGCTTGTAATCAAAATGACTGCATTATGATTGTCAGAAAGTACAAGACTTAAAGTTAGTCCGCTATTTTCTACGCGTTTATGTGTAATTTGTTAAAATCACATATTGTTTTTCTCGTATGTAGAAATGAAGAATAAAATTATAATTTGTTAATAAATTTAGTGAATTTTGATTAGATAAGTATTATATTTATATTATTAAAAATATGAGGCGTTAATTTTTACTAAGGAGGGACAAAAATGAAAGCTTCAACTCACTATAGCAAAGGGGCAGTGCTTGTTCTGTCATTTTTGCTTGCTTTTTTGATGCTGATGCCGGTAAATACAGTATATGCAGCTAGTTCATATACTGTTACAGGAACTGAAACATCAGATGAATTAACAAAAGTTATCGACGGAACGACAGTCGATGCATCAGGCAATCCATACGATGAAATCATCTTCCCAGCAGGAACATATACATTTAATATGACATCTCCTGTGCACATTAGAAGAACTGTGATAATCAAAGCTGATGCGGGGGCACAGGTTACACTTAACGGTGGAGATTTTAGAGGATATGCTAACTCAAATATCACTTTTACAGGTACAGGTAGCTTTCTTTTGATGAATCCAAACACCTATGGCATATGGTCAAATGATGCATCTGCAGTATTTAACTTTGATAACACCAACTTTACTATTGATGGAGCTCCAGGCTTTGGCTTCTATGCTTTGCTTGGTGGAAACACAACAAACATCAAAGGTGGAACATTCACAATCAGAAACTGTGCACAGAATGGAAACGAAGGTGGAGTTGAATTTGATGGTGGAAATCTAAATGTTTCAGATGGTGCACAAGTGACTCTGGAAAACAATGGAAACGGAACCTTCGGCGACCTATATATGAACGGAAATATGACTATTTCAGGAGCAAATACAAAGGTTACAATTAACGAAAATAGAGCCGGGGCATCAGGATATGGAATGGTACTTCCAGGTTCTGGCCGTCTAAAAATAGATGGAGCAAAGCTCGAGATTAATACAAGTTCTGCTTCTAGAGGCATTAATGCTGGAGGAAATACTGTTAACATAATAGAGATTATGAATGGCGGTAAACTAGATATTAAGGCAAGTGCAGGAACAGCTAGAAGCGGTATTAGACGTGCAAGAGTAGTTGTAAGCGAAAACAGCGTTCTTAATGTTGAAGGATATGATTATGCTTTTGATGGAAGTATTCTTGTAACTAATGACAAGGCACATGCTACATTAAAGGGCAAGAGTGTAGATAACGGTTCTGTTCCTGTTCTTACAGGCGGGACTAACGGATCTGTTATAACTGGCGGTTCCGTTTTACAAAATCCTGCTACACATGTAGTTAGCGGTGTAGAGGAGGCAGTTCCAACAGGCTCTGCGGTAAGTACAAAGGCTATAAATACAGCAGGAGAGGAACTGACACGTTTTGATATAGCGGGTTTTGCCAATGGGGCTATTAGTATCGCAGCAGATCCTAATGATTCGAGTCACCCTTCATACACATATTTTGTTGGGGAGAATCATAATGGAGTAGCATATGTTTGGGCACCTGCTGTAAAGATAAATTTCTGGGAAAATAAGAATGCACTTGATAATAATGATGCAAATAAGATTGTTAAGGCACTAACGACAATACGCGGAAATACAGTTGGGCTAGTCAATGGAGTATTGCCTTCAGCGCCTCCAGCACCTACAGGAAAGGTTTTCTCGCATTGGGTAAATGCTGAAACAGGACAGAAATATGATGAAAATATTGCTCTAACAAAGCCTATTACAAATGTATATCCGGAATATAAGGATGCACCTGTAAATCCGCCAGCAAAGCCACCTGTAAAGGATGGTAATAAAGTTAAGCCTAATACAGGAGATAATTCACCTATGGCTCTATATGTGGTAATATTGACGAGCACAATGCTTGCATTCACCCTAGGCATAAGGTTAAGACGTAAATCATAGTTATCATGATTTAAGAATGATTTGACAAAGATTTTTTATAATTAATTAAAACAGTATCATAAAAGCAAACGTGAAATTAAACGTTTGCTTTTATATTGTATTGCTTTAGAAGCGATTCATCGAACGAATGTGAGATGAATAATAAACCACAGGCTGAGCCGGTGGTCATAATTTTAATAAGTCATAATCTGGTTTTTTCTTTACGAAGTACACAATAAAGATTCCTGTTTGACAAACGCTCATAATACTAGTAATCAAGATGACTGCGTCAGGATTCTTTGATAATAATAGACTTAGAATCAGGCCGCAAAGATACAGCACTATTTGAAATGCATAGTAACATTTTGGAAACTTAAAATCCTCTATATTATATTTGCTGTTTGCAAGAGTAGCTCCTTGAAAAATTGCAATTCCAAAATAGAAGAATGATGCAGCAAAGAGGTGATTTACGCTTGGCAAAACGAGAAAACTCATAGATACAGTTATTACAATCAGACCAACAATGATAGGTATGTGGCTATATATTAGGAATGATATATTGGCATCAGTTGCCTCGTCAATAGCATGGTCGAATTCGCCAAAATAGAAGAGGAATAGCGAAGCCATAATAATAAAGAGAAGAACTGAGTTAATTGAAAAATCTTCGGTAGTGAAGAATTGGGCAAGTCCCATAACCATCTCTCCGAAGGTTATAATAACAAGAAGCGATAGCCTTTCAATCAAATGAGGTAGATTTGATATGAACTTGTCTCCTCTCGTTTCCATAAATATTGGCATAGCAAAAGTAGATAAAAAACCTGCCAAGAAAATGGGAACACCAAACTTAAGAGGCAGAAAAGATGCTGTATAGATAGAGACTGCTCTAAGACCTGTTAACCACAATAATCCGCGTATTGTTCTTAATGATCCGCATGAAGTGCGTTTTTTCATATATTCGATCAAATACTGAACGAATAAAGTTAGGCTCAGTGTTCCTAGTGCTAAGCAGAACTTTTGGAAAACAAGTTCCCACTCCTGTGTAATCAGATTAGAAATGAAAAGTAGGATTACCATATTTAAGTAACTTACAAACATATTAAGAAGGGAATTCTTTCCGTGACGATTTGTAAATCCGGTTTGAATCAACCAATTGTTGAGTAGGATAATGAGAGTCAATAAAAATGTGAGCATGGATTCAAAGGTCACCATGCCATTATCTAAATGATGTATTAATGCCGTTGTTTTAGAAATAGCGTATACAAAGACTAGGTCATAAAATAACTCAGTATATTCAACACGTTTATGTGTAATTGAAGTCATGATTTTCTCCTTAAATTTCAATATAATCCGAACGAAATAAGTGTATTATAGTTAAAAATAAAAGTCAAGAAAAGATCTTTTTAGCATTGAATTTAATAAGTTATATGCAGAAAAAGGTGAATCAGGTAGTCGCCTTTTATTAGATAAAATCTTGCAAATTTTTAAAATAGTTATATACTTAAAGTGTAAAAAAATAATATCGTTTATGTCTTAAGAGAGGTGTATTATGTTAATATTAAAAGTAATCGCTATTTCGCTAGGATTGACATTTACATTGTTTGGCTATTTGATTCACTTTAAGAAGAGGTATGGTCTAGTCAATGGATTTGAGGCAGATTTTAGGGCGGGACGTAAGACCGAGAGCTATGCTAGTCAAATTGGACTAATTGAATTTGTAATAGGGGTAGTAATTTCGGTTGCAGCGATAGCATTGATTGTATTTGAATAATTATATTTTATGGGGGTAGACTTTGAAAGCGAAAGAATCAAATGAGATAAATAACAAGGAGCTAAAGGAAAACATTGCAGATTACGCATTAAGCCTACTCGAAGAAGGAAATGACTATTTAGATTTAGCATACACAACTGTTCAGTTTGGTTATCTATTTGATATAGAGGATCATGGCTTAGAAGCTTTGCTTAAGGTTGTTACAGACAAGACTACAGCATATTTTGCAGTTCAGGGTACAAGTATGATGAGACTTAATTTCTCTGAGGAGTTATTTGAAACTGCAGTTGCTGGATTCTTAGATTTGCATAGTTAATTTGGGAGAATTCATATGGGATTTAATATAGGCTTTTGGATATTTATGTTTATAATGACATTGCTAATACCACTATCATTAATTATGATTTGGTATATTTGTCCGAGAATTAAATCGCGTAATAGCTGGATGGGTTATAGAACCTCGCGCTCTATGAGAAATCAGAAGACTTGGGAATTTGCTCAAAGAGCTTGCTCAAGTATTTCTTTAAAGATGTTTTTTCCTACTGTAATTTTAGCGATTGTAATCATGCCACTATGTATAACAAAGGATATTAATGTAATAGGGTGGGTAGGTCTTGGAATTACGGTAGCGCAACTTATAAGCTATTTTATAATTATTTACTTAACAGAAAGAGCACTAAAAAATGAATTTAAATAATAACTATGTAAAAACTGTCGGTATAGTCAGCTTATCCAGTGGGATTATAGGCGAAGATTCTGTGCAACATGAAGTCAAAATAGGAATTGAGCGTCTAAAAAAGTTTGGACTTAATGTAAAGTTTATGGAACATTCACGTAAGGGACTATCGTATATAAGCGAGCATCCTGAAAAAAGGGCTGAGGACCTTATAAATGCATTCAAAGATGATTCAATAGATATGATTTTATGTGCAATAGGAGGAGACGATACATACCGCCTGTTACCATATTTATTTGATAACGATGAATTAAAAGAAGCAGTTAAGCAAAAGATTTTTTTGGGATTCTCAGATACTACGATGAATCACTTGATGCTTCATAAACTAGGTATAAAAACATTTTATGGACAGTCATTCTTTGCAGACTTATGTGAGCTTGATAAAGATATGCTACCGTATACGAAAAAATATTTTTTAGAGCTGATAAGCACAGGTAAGATAGAAAAAATAAAGCCAAGCGATGTATGGTATGAAGAACGTAAAGACTATAGTGTAGATGCTATAGGAACAAAAAGAGTCATGCATGATGATAATGGCTTTATGCTTCTACAAGGAAAATCAGTTTTTAGTGGCAAGATATTGGGAGGCTGTATAGAAAGCATATATGATATCTTTGATTCAAGTTATCATAATGATTCAGTAGAGATGTGTCAAAAGTATCAGTTGTTTCCAAAACTTGATGATTGGAAAGATAAGATACTTCTTATTGAGACAGCTGAAGGGGCATCAGCTCCAGATGAATATAGAAAGATGGTTAATGCACTCAAAAAAAGTGGAATATTTGATGTGCTCAGTGGCGTTATTGTAGGTAAGCCTATAGATAATTTATATGCTGAGGAATATAAACAGATTCTTATTGAGGTAATTGATGATCCGAATCTGCCGATTGTATTCAATATCAATATAGGGCATGCGACACCAAGAGCAATCATTCCTTTCGGAGTTAAAGCAACTGTAGATACTGACAGACAAGTAATTAAATTTGATATATAAGAAAACACCGTTATATAACGGTGTTTTCTACTTGTGTTTTGCTTTTACGATGTATATATACAAATATTGCAATCATTGGCCCTATGCATAGATATGAGATACCTAAGATTAGCGAATAGCTAAAGTCAGTATCCCATGCTGGAGGCAGTGTGCTTAGGAAGTTGTTAATTATGTGTACCATTATTACCAGGAATAGCGACCTTGTCTTCTTGTAGTAGTAGGCGAGTATCATTCCTAGAATTGCGGTGTAAACCCCTTGAATGAAACTACCATGCCATGCACCAAACATTACGCCAGATATAACAATTGGAATCCAAGGTGTTTCAATAGCCTTTTCTAAACTTCTGTAAATGAGCCCTCTAAACATTATCTCTTCGACAATAGGTCCTACAATGGCAATGGCTAGAAGTGTCCATATATATGGACTTTGCTCCATATCATCGTAAAGTGTAGAGAAGTCATCAACTTGTTCACTCAGAGTTTGAAAATAAGTTGATATATATTGAAATAGCTCAAGCCAAATTGTTGAAACTCCACCAACACCAAATGAAATAATAATGGTGAATAAGGTAGATTGTGGCTTTGATAGCCGTACCTCTGGTTCAAGCTTTTCTCTAAACATAAGCTTGTAGAGTATTAGATAAACTATAATTAGTGATATTGAAATGCTAGCGTCAATAAAGCTTGCGCTTCTATTTATAAAGTCATCACTAAGTGGAAGGTAAGTTAATAGCATTTTAGGGATTATATAAAATATATTAGTTAGATACTCATTTGCTATCCAGAGTGCGATTGGAAAAAGCAAAAAGAGGATTTTTTTCTTGTCAAATGGTTTTCTTTCCAATTAAATCTCCTTTATTAAAATAGTTACATAAAATATTTTATATTATAGCACAAATTATTGATGTTCAAACATCGACTTACTTTATATAAATATAAGCATTTCCTTTATTAATTATCTCTTTTTGATATAATATTATCATGGAAAGAATATATATAGCTGGTGGATGCCTTTGGGGCGTACAGCATTTTTTTAAAAGTATACCAGGTGTTTTGAACACAGAGGCCGGAAGGGCGAACGGCAGAACACGCTCTCTAGATAGTGAATATGATGGATATGCTGAGTGCGTAAGAGTGGATTTTGATGAGGAGGTTTGCAGTGTAGACGCTTTGATGCAATATTTATTTGAGATTATTGATCCATATAGCATTAATAAACAGGGTGTAGATGAGGGACCAAAGTATAGGACAGGGATTTATAGTATTTTGGATAAGCATCTTGAGGAAGCTAGGAATTTTATCGCCTCTAGAGATGACTGCGACAGGATAGCTGTTGAGGTAAAGCCTTTGACTAATTATGTAAGGAGTGCTGATGAGCATCAGGACAGATTAGAGCTCTATCCGAAGGATTATAGTTACTGCCATATTCCGCTTGAGGTTATGAATAAGTACCGGATATAACAGGTGCTGGATACTAATTACGAGATGTAAATCACAAAATAAACGCTCTGATTTGCAAGAAAAGGATTATTCTTAAAATTGGATAGTATTGCAATTTGTGTATGATTGTTATACTATTAATTTACAGAATAATGTATTCAAAATTACAGAATTGTACTGATGGATACAAGCTTGTGAATTTATATACGATATCATGATTTATCTGTATAGTTCACATTTGGGGGAGAATTAAATAGATAGGGGATAACAACATGAGATTTAAGAAACTAATAGCTATGTCATTTGCAGCTGTTATGGTTTTTACCAGTGTAATGGCTAATATTATTCCTGCATATGCCGAATCGGGTAGCCAAAGTGGTATGGCAGCAATAAGTTCAATGAATTCAAATATTGACTTCGGTGCAAGTGGCACGCTAAAAATCAATTTAAAGCCTACATCTCAGACAGAGGTAAAGACAGAGGCAAATATTACTACAGGTATAGAAATCGATGCAACAGGGCTGACCAAGCCAGTTGATGGCCTATATCTTGAAATCGAAGTACCTACAAAGCAGACTTCTAAGAACCAAAATGATAGTACAAATATCGAAGCAGGAACATATTTAGATAATTTTTCTACACCTGCAGCAAATACACAACCTATTATAAAGTCTGAGCAGACAATCGTTACTCCAGACGGAAAGACGATTAAACGTATTTATCTAAACAAAGTTGATACAACAGTTAAGCTAGAACTACCTTATGTAATGAGTTTTGCTGATAAAACTACACCTAAGGATTTCAAGTTGAATCCAGTTGTTCGCGTGTACGATACGAACGGAAACACGCTTGCAACACTAAATGATAATATATATGGTGTAATTTATGACAAGCCTTGGCTTATGAAGCAAGTTGCTGGTGAAGAAACTAATGACCAGCTTGTTTATGGTGGGGTTAGCAGTAATGCTGATCCAAAATCTCTATCAACAGATAAAACATCAGATGTAATTTTTAATTTCAATCTATATCAGTCTTCAAGAGCGTATCGCTCAATTGTTATTACAGATACTTTGCCAACATATAAGGATAAAGCGGGTAATACTTTGACTGCTCATTTTGATCAGGCGAAGAATCCTAATTGGACACTAAGCGCAGATGGAAAATCTGTTACACTCAAATTTGATTTGCCAGCAGGTGTAAGGGATATAAGGGACTATATCAGAGATAATCTGCCAAGTCACTCGATTTTGAAGTTATCATTCCCAGGTGCAAAATATATGAATGGTACAAATCGTGTAAACTTCAGTAATACAGCAAGCCTTCAGGGAATTCCATATAATCCAAGCGTAGCGGAAGATACAATAGGACAGGTACTAGGAAATGAACATAACTTCGGAAGCAACACCAAGAATTTCCGTCTAGCTGGTGATGAGTATACTGGTGATGGTATGCTAGGTAAGAAGGGCCCTAGAACAATTCAATATGATAAGAACAGTCTCGCAGTTAAGGAAATAGAATATGCTATCAAGCTCGTAAATAAGCTTGATAAACCAATGACAGATATTGAAATCATAGAGGATGTAGCAAATACAGGTAATAGACTCTTTATGACAGGTTTAAATGGAAACCTTGTGGGAGTCGGATCTAGAGTTCCCCTAAATATGTCAAATATTGAGCTAAGAGGATATAAAGTAGACGGAACTTACGATGTGCTGGCACTGCAAAATAATGGTGCGAGCTGGCTATATAAGGCTGACATTAATTCAGAGGGAAAGGCGAAGCTTCAGGAATACTTAGATAATATAAATCAGGGAACTATGAACGTAGATGACGCAGTCGCTATAGATCCTAAGTATAAGAAGGTTGGAATCTACTTCAGGGATCTAACTCTTGATCCAACAAAGAACATAGAGTTTAGTATCAAGATGATGTTTATAGATCCATTTAGAGAAAAGTATAATGCAGACCCTCTAACAAATGTGATTAAAGCAAATGTTAACAGAGTTAATGAAGATGGAAGTAAAGACCCGCTTAAGCTATCAGGTGATTGGAATACTTTCTATACACCATTTAGTGAAAAGGTTTGGCTATCAAAGGAATCACGCTATCAAAGAGTGGGAATGCCAAATGAACGCTTCACAGCTAGGGTTGGTTTCAGATTAGATACTTTATCAAGTGCGCGCTACCTCAAAAATCCAACTTTCATAGATCTTCTTCCTACTGGCGTTTCCTATGATAATCTAACAAATGTTACACCTGTGCTTTCGAATATGCAACCACAGTCGGTAGAGTTCATTAAAAACTATAATGACACGGGACGCGATGCTGTTAAAATTGTTGCACCATCGGGATATGTATATCAGTATCAAAGTTTATCGTTTGATATTGCAAATCTAATCATCAATGACAACATAATACCAAGCAAAGCCGAAAATGATGAAATCAATAATGATAATGTTGTCTACTTTTATGCAGACAATTGGACTAAGGGAACACCAGAGGAGTTTTCAGGTCTTTACAATGAGAATAACTTTGTAAAGGATGATTTAGATATTAACAAAAATGGCATAGATGATGAGACAATTCTCAAGGCGGTAGCTAAGGTATTAGGTAACAATGTAGAGAGCATTCAGTCAGATAAACATATTAGGAGTCTTGAACCAAGTGTTGCTGGTGGAGCTGCTGTTTTGAGTAGAACATTTACAAAGAATACCATAACTACCGATTTCTCAGGAGATGGTGAAAATAGTGGCCTATTCCAGTATCGCATGAGCGTTCGTAACTATTATAATACGCCTATGGACAGAATTTTGATGTATGATGTTCTTCCTCATGTTGGTGATGGAAGAGGCTCTAGCTTTAGCAATACTCTTCAGGGACCTATTGAACTTAAAATAGGAACAAATGATGTTAGTGGAGATTATAATATTTACTATCGCACTGACAAGTATCCTAATAAAGATGATGTTAATGAACTTAATAGCAGTGCTTGGAAGGAAAACCCTGGTGATTACACCAAGGTTAAAGCTATCAAAATTGTAGGTAAGAATGGAACAATTCTAGAGCCATATAAGGTCCTTTCCGCATATTTAACTATGAAGAGTCCTGAATATAATCCAATACTTTCGGAAACATTTGCACATAATACTCTTAGTGTCATATATAATAACGAGACAAGATTACGTGAGACTGATAAGGTTTCAAATCAACTTATCGATACAATGTCAATTGAAGCAACAAAGAAATGGTTAGATTCTGATGGTAACGCGATTAATGCACCAGAAGTTAACGAAATTACTGTTAAGCTTTTTGCTGATGGAGTAAATACAGATAAGACCTTAAAAATTACAGCAGCAAACAATTGGAAGGCAACGTTTACGCATCTACGTAAGTATAATGTTGAGCAACATAACGATGGAACAGTAACTAAGACTGCTATCGTATACACGATTAAGGAAGCCAACCAAGACGAAAACAATCTTACCGTATATAACGGTAAGAGCTACGAAGTTACATCAACCAGTACCGAGGCTAATCAAGCAACTGTTGAAAACCAAGCTACTTTGACAATTACAAATAAACTTGTTCAAGAAAAGGTATCCATACCGGTTAAGAAGAATTGGGTAAACGATGAAAACTCGCTTTCAAGTCGTCCAAACCAAATACATGTGAGACTCTTTGCAGATGGTGTAGAACTTACAGATGTCTATGTGAAAGCTACAGATAACTGGAAGTATACTTTTACAAATCTTCCAAAGTATAATGGGCTTGATGAAATTAAATATACAATCAAGGAAGATGCAATTGCTGGTTATAAGACGAAAATAACAGGTGGTGCACAAGGATATGAGATTACAAATAGTTTTGAGCCAGTAATCCCACCTCCACCAAATGTGCCACCTACAAATGACAAGCCAACACCAAAGACACCGCCTAAAACACCGAATACCGGTGATATTGCAAATACTATGATATATATATCTATGATATTTATGTCACTTGCAGCGATTATACTTATTGTAGTACGACTTAAAATTACTCATACGAATAGGAGATAAATATGAGGCTTTTTCTTAACACATCACCTAAATATGAGAACAGGGCTGAGGAAATACTTATGCCACTTCTAGATTTACTAAAGAAGTTGACACTACTTGAAGAAGAAATCTTCGAAAGAGATGAATCTTTAGAAGCAGAGAAGAAGGAACTTAATATTCCTGAACACCAGGTTCACCCTAGATGGGAAGATTTGATGGACGAATACTATGATAGATACACTGATCTAATCGAGGGTAGGGTAAGTAATAAACTTCTTTCAAAGGGTTATGCTAATTCTTGTGGGTTTCCAAGCAATTATTCATATGCTAAAGGCGATGATTTTGAGGTAGAGCTCACAATGAAAAGCGAAAAACTCGCAACTGTAATCATAGATTATGTTGATGTAACTGAGATGAGGCATAAATTTGTGCTTAGGTTAATCGATAATAATTGGATTATTGACGAGAAATATTATGGCTTCGGTGGCGAAGACAAGTGGTATTCAGATAGAATTTAATCTAAAGGAACATCTAATTTATGATTGAATATAGGCATGTAGCCCTGCGCTATGGAGAAAAAGAGGTTCTTAAGGACGTAAATCTAAGCATAGATGATGGTGAATTCATGGTTCTAGTTGGACCTTCGGGTTCTGGTAAGACAACTATGTTAAAGATGTTAAACCGCTTGCTAGAGCCAACCGACGGAAATATATACATGGATGATAAACGCATTAAAGATTACAATCAGAGAGAGCTTCGTCTATCAACGGGTTATGTACTGCAGCAAATCGCACTTTTTCCAAATCTTACTGTTGCAGAAAACATAGCTATAATCCCTGAAATGAAGGGTTGGGACAAGGATATAATAAAGAAAAAGACGATTGAGCTTTTAGAGAAGGTTGGACTTTCCGCGGATGAATATTTAAACCGTCTTCCTAGCATGCTTTCGGGCGGTGAGCAACAAAGGGTAGGAATAGTAAGAGCTATAATAGGAGAGCCTAGAATTTTGCTTATGGATGAACCTTTTTCTGCACTGGATGCGATTTCTCGCAAGCAACTTCAGACTTTGATCAAGAGGCTACATGAGGAGTTTGGCATTACAATTATATTCGTTACTCATGATACGGATGAGGCTTTACTTTTAGCAAATCGAATAGCTGTACTGAATAATGGGCAGATTTGCCAAATTGATAAGCCAAATGCGATTTTAGAAAACCCAAGCAATGACTTTGTTGCAAATCTATTTGGAGGCGTAAAACATGAATAATTTGTTTTTTACATTTCAAGATAGATTTGGGGAATGGCTCAAGGCACTTGGACAGCATCTTCAGTTATCGCTTTTAACACTGCTTATCGCTATACTTTTGACAATTCCTCTAGCGATTTATCTTAACACGCATAAGCGGGCATCAAAATGGGTACTTCAGGTAGCTGGAATATTTCAAACAGTACCATCAATGGCACTTCTTGGTCTCTTCATTCCACTTATGGGAATTGGTACAAGGCCGGCTCTTGCGGCTCTTGTTATATATGCCATATTTCCGATATTGGAAAACACGATTACTGCGCTTAATGGTATTGATCCAAGTCTAGAAGAGGCAGGCGTAGCATTCGGCATGAACAAGTGGGAGAGACTTAAGACTTTTGAAATACCGCTTGCTATGCCAGTCATTGTATCCGGTATTAGAACAGCAACGGTTATGATAATCGGTACGGCAACCTTAGCTGCACTAGTGGGAGCAGGGGGACTAGGTTCATTCATTTTGCTAGGTATAGACAGGAGAAATGCTAGTTTGATTTTAATAGGTGCCATATCTTCAGCAGTGCTCGCTATAGTATTTAATATAGTGCTTAAATGGATGGAAAAAGCAAAGCTACGCGTTGTATTTCTTGCATTTTCTTTGATGTTCCTAGGAGTGGGTGCATCTTATGTTCCAAGGCTCATTCCAAAGCAAGATAAAGCTCATATTGTCATTGCAGGAAAGCTAGGACCAGAGCCTGAGATTTTGATGAATATGTATAAGATACTTATCGAGGAAAACAGCGATATATCTGTAGATATTAAACCTAACTTCGGTAAGACGGATTTTCTCTATCAGGCGCTCAAAAAAGGAGATATAGACATATATCCTGAGTTTACTGGTACTATTACTGGAAGCTTATTAAAGCCTGCTCCAGAGCTCAGTAATGACTCTAAAAAGGTATTTGAAGCTGCAAGAGACGGAATAAAAAAGCAGGATAATCTAGTTTTACTTAAGCCGATGGCTTACCAAAACACATATGCTATCGCTGTTCCAGAAAATATTGCAAAGGAATATGGCCTTGAAACAATATCGGATCTTAAGAAAGTCGAGGATAAGCTCAAGGCTGGATTCACTTTAGAATTTAATGATAGAGATGATGGAAACAGAGGACTGAAGTCAGTGTATGGGCTAAATCTAAATGTTGCAACTATGGAGCCAGCACTCCGTTACAGTGCAATACAATCAGGCGATATACAGATTATAGAAGTCTATTCAACTGACCCTGAGATAAGTAAATATAAACTTAAGCTTTTGAAGGATGATAAGCATCTATTTCCACCATACCAAGGAGCGCCACTCATGAAGGCTGATCTACTTAACAAGTACCCTGAGTTAGAAAAGATACTAAATAAACTTTCGGGAAAGATTACAGAAGAACAGATGAGCATGATGAACTACGAAGTCGGTATCGAAGGAAAATCTGCAGAAGTCGTTGCTCGTGATTTTCTAAAAAACCATGGTTTTATAAGTAAATAAAGTTATAAAATGGGGGAGTTAGCATAGTGCTTTTCTCCCCATTTTGTTGGGTAAAAGTATTGAACTTTATATAGCCTAGTGTTACTATGTTAGTGTAAACTAACATAAAATTAATAGTAGATGTGGAGAGAAAATGAAGGCTCTAGATTTAAACTCAGAAAATAAAAAAACAGTTTTACTGATCCATCCGATGCTATCTTCAGCAGATGGGATGAAGATAAATATAGCTGACAATTTGGGTGATGATCTGAGGTATATAATTCCCGATTTATCTGCGCATGGAGAATCTATTGATAAAACGTATCACTCATCAAAAGAAGAGGCACATGCGATATATGATCACCTCAAGGCCTTAAATATTTCAAAGCTTGATTTAGCTTACGGTGCATCGCTTGGAGGAGTTGTCTTGCTACAGCTTCTTGAATATAAAGATATACAGATTAATAAAGCAATTTTTGAGGGTTGCAGTCTTTGGCAGAACTCGTGGATTCAAGAATTTTTCATGAAGAAAATTTTTATCAAGAAACACAGAAAGGCTATCAAAGATAGAGAGCTTGCAGTCAAAAGAATGACGAGGATATATGGAGAAAAAGCATCGGTCATGGCGGATACATTCATAGCTATGAGTGAGGAAAGCATAATAAATATCATTCACGATTGCAGCTTTGTAAATCTCCCAAGGCTTTCAGAGGATGAACAGAGAAAATGCCTCTTCACATATGGATCAAAGGAATTTGACCTAAGGAGTGCAAAAAAATACCTACCGAAAAACTATCCATATGCAAGCTTAAGGCTTTGGAATGGATATGGTCACTGTACTAGAATCACTAAGGATACCGAAAACTACTGCATGGAAATAAGGGAGGAATTCTAGTGAGTGCAATTTATTTCTTTGATAAGTATGCAAAAAAACATTTTATGAAGGGAACAAGGGCAGTTAATCCCTCAAATACAGGGATTTTTTCTGGTGGAGTTTCATGCATTAGAGAAGAGGATGTAAATCTTTGGTTTTACACTAAAGAAGGAAATACCATTGCTTTTGATTCAGGACACAGAAATTTCCCTGGTACAGAAAGAGAATTTGAAAAGATAGGAATTGATTCTAAGGATATACATCAAGTATTCTTAACTCACGCAGATGTCGATCATGCTGGTGGAATTGACAAAAACGGACACAATGTATTTCCTAATGCAAAAATATACCTCGGTAAAGATGAAGAACAGTATATAACGGGGAAAATGCATAGAATGACAAAGCTAGGTTTTATAAAGTTAAATGTAGGTGTAAGCTTAAAGCCCGGCTATACTTTGCTATCTGACGGACAAACAGTAGATGCAGGTGGAATAAAAGTAGAAGCAATTCATGTGCCTGGGCATACGCTTGGTCATATGTGCTATCTGGTTGACGATAGCATTCTGATTAGTGGAGATTGCCTAGCAATAAATCAAAACGGTGGATATCCGTTCTTTGATTTTTTCACACAGTTTCCTGATATGAATAAGAAGTCTTTGATTAAGCTAAGAGAAAGGCTTAATGGAAGGCCGGTCAGTGCTGTTTGTACGGGACATAGCGGTTATAGGAAGTATGACTTTAGAACATTTGCACATATAAATGAGACCGCTGTTTTTGATAAGAGAATACATTTTGATGATTCAGCTCCTGATGACTATACAAAATAAGAAGGACAGAATATGAGCAATAATAGTATTGAAGTTAAAAGAAAAAGAGAGCAGAATATGGTCAATCAGATGATTAAGCTTTACTGTAAGAAAAATCATAATGACCAAAATGCAGATGGACTATGTGATGAATGTAGGAATTTGCTTGAGTATTCACAGAAACGAAGTGAAAAGTGCCCATTTATGGAGACAAAGACCTTCTGTAATAACTGCAGCGTTCACTGTTATTCATCAGAAATGCGAGAAAAGATACTAAATGTAATGAGATTTAGTGGACCACGCATGTTAATTTACCATCCTATTACCTGTATTTGGCATGGTATTACCGGACTAAAGAATAGATAGAATTAAGTTTATCAAAATCATAAATATTTATAGATTAATTTAAACCCGTAATTCGAGGAGAGGCAATTCATACATTTGCTAGTCTCCTCGTTTTATTTTTGCATGATATATGCAAAATTATAAGTAAAATCATTATCAGAAATAAATTGGACGAAATATACACAATTAACCAAAAATATTGCAATTCTAACGAAAATATGATTTAATTAATTATATTGGTATACAAGACATTGTGTCAAAAATAAGGGGGAACGAAAATGCAAAGGAGACATGCTAAACGTATGATTAGCTTGATGCTGCTCATCGTTTTCATTGCAATTCTTATTATTGGTCAGATCGCTAAATCAACTTATGCTGAAACAGCGACATCATCTAATATTGAAATTCCAGTAGAGGTAGATTGGAAGGGAAGCTACAAAGTCCCTGTGACTGTAAACCTTGAGGCGGATGGTGAGATTAAACAAACTATTACTGTAACATACGATACGGATTGGAAATCTAAGTTTATAAATGTACCTAAGTATAACTCTCTTGGTGCAGAAATCAATTATACAATCACATATAGAGCAGCGGATTATGGTGTAAAATACAAATATAGCCTAAGTGGAAATGCTACAAATGGCTTTGTAATTAAGATTGTAGCACTTCGAGACATCTATGTAGGTAAGGTGTGGAACGTAATGCCTAACATAGTTATTCCAGGGCATCCTGACCCTGCGTGTCCTCCTACAATGGGCGGCATGGAAACTACAAGCTTAGATCCGGGGAATCCTGAACCTGCATGCCCGCATACAATGACTGGCATGATAGCTACAAACCTAGATTCTGTAATACCTGCTACGGCTCCAGAGTCTTTGCCTGAAGTTCCGGTAGCACAGGTTAGGGAAGCAACAATAACGGAAGAAGTTATAGAAGAGGATGATCCAAATTTTGAAGCTTTGATATCAGCGCCAAAAGAGGTATCGAGCGTACCTATTCCAGATGCTATCACAGTACATCTACTTGCAGATGGGGTAGTTGTCGGAACAATGCAGCTAACAAAGGATGATAACTGGGAAGGTAGATTTGTTGATTATCCTAGATATGACGAAAATGATGGACACGAAATTAAATATACGACTAAAGAAGACCCGTTAGCTGGATATGAAACTAGCTATTTTAATGGAAACATTATTTTAAACAGATCTTTAATCGATGTATCTGTTGAAAAGAAATGGATAGGCGATAGTCAATCAAAAGCTGAACTCACATTACATAGAGCATGTGACTATATGAAATTTGACCATACATTGAATAAGCATGTGAGGGTTAAATTGGATGAAGAAGTAGCTACAGTCGAGCTTAATGCTGCAAATAACTGGAAGCATACATTTTCTAGCTTGTATGAATTCTACACTCCAAAAGGAGAAGATGGCGTTAAGTATAAGTACTATGTAACAGAGAAAAGTATCCCAGGTTATGATACACAAATAACTGGTAATCAGGACAGCGGTTTTGTTGTTACAAATAAGGAAATCAATCCAAAAACTCCTGCTCCTAAGAACCCGCCACAGCCTAAGACACCTAACACTGGTGATGGCAGTAATTTCAACATATACGCTTTGCTGCTCTTAAGCACATCATCGCTTATACCTGCGATGATTTACAGACGCAAGAAAATATAATTTTGATTTATAACTCCTTGTATAATATATCGAGGAGTTTTAAATTTAATAAGAATGAAACTTGGTATGGATTTTTACATAAATTATTTTAAAAAGTGTTTTATATTCAGACTTTTTGGGTTAAAATATAATAAATATATTGGGGAATAGAGAATATTATTAGGGGAATACAATGAAAGAAAGACAAAATAAACGAAGGGCCAGCTTATTTTTGCTAGTTATATTAACGATAGTTCTAGTATGTGGGCAGGCGATACAATCTACTTATGCGGATTCAGAGATGCATTCTGATACAGAGGATAAACATTTACTATCTGAGAATATATCAAAGATGGATGAAACCAAGGCTAGTAATACTAATGCTGATGAATCTAAGTCTGAAAACGAAGATGTGGTAAAGCAAAAGGATGCTAAGCTAGAACTTTCTAATTCAAGAGTTACAACAGATAGCTCGGACCTTAACTTGAGCAGTTTTCCAAAGAGAAGAGTAGCAAGAGCGGTTTCTGCCACAGAGAAAATTGATATAAGTGTAAGAGTAGAGTGGAATGCTACCTATTATCCACCAACAACAGTTAACCTCATGGCAAACGGAGAAATGAAAGATACTGTAACTCTTAGGCGTGCAGAAATACAGCAAGATCAATCAGAATGGAGACATGTTTTCAGGAATCTTCCAAAGTATGATGATAATGGCAAGGAAATTGAGTATTCAATAACATATCATATATATGACAACTGGTTAAAATACAATACAGTGGTTTCTGGAAATGCACAAGAAGGTTTTGTAATAAAATCTGTCACGTCTAGAGATATTAACGTAAATAAAGCATGGAACATGATTATCGTAAGAATTTCCCCAGGAAATCCAAGCCCAGTTTCACTAGATTTTCTTGGACTTGCACTAGATGTGATGGACGATGCTGATACAGGTAATGATAACGAAAATGCTATCGGAAACGTTGATGCAGACGATGAATCTATGAAATCCAAAAGAGAAATACCTGACTCAATAACAGTTTATCTTTATGCAGATGGAGTAAAAATAGACTCTAAAAAAATCTTCAAGGCTGATGGCTGGCAGGGAAAGTTCGAAAACGTCCCTCAGTATGCTGATGACGGACATACAATAGATTATACCGTTAAGGAGGAGCCAATTCCAGGATATATTGCAGAGTATCGTGACGATGGAATAATCATCAATAGATCGGTAATAGATATACCCGTAAAGAAGAAGTGGGTTGGCAAGAGAAAGGATAGCGTTGACATTACCTTATGTAGAACCTGCGAGACCGAATCTTGGGATGACTATGGAAATCTCGTCAAAGAGACTATAAATGAAGAAGTAGCAACAGCAGAATTAAATGCTGCAAATAATTGGAATCATACTTTTAAGGATGTCTATGAGTTTTACCTCTCAGAGAATGGTCAGCCATCTAAATACAAGTACTACGTAAAAGAGACTGAGATAGCAGGCTATGATTCAGTAATAACAGGAAATCAAGATGATGGATTTGTAATTACAAACGAAAATACTGTAGATAAAATCTCGATTCCAGTTGAGAAGAAGTGGAATGGAGATGCTTTAGACAGTGTTACTGTAAAGCTTCTTGCAAATGGTGAAGAAGTTCAGGAAATCGAACTAAACCAGGCAAATAGCTGGAAGCATGTGTTTGCAAATTTACATAAGTATGATAGCGACAATAATGAAATAAAATACACAGTGAAGGAAGTCGGCGAAGATAACGGTTTCCTAGAGTTTGGAGACAAGCGCTTTATGGTTTCGTATGATGGCAGTGAAGATAATGGATTCACAATATCCAATGAGAAGTTTATTCCACCAGCCCCTACACCAAATATACCGCCTGATCCAAAGACCGATAAGCCGCCAGTACCAAAGCCTAACACAGGTGATGAAAGCAATCTATACCTGTACCTAGGGCTAATAATCAGTGCAGGAGCATTGATTACAAGCATAAAGTATAGATGCAAAAAAGTTAAATAGACTCTGATGTGTAACTCCTTACCGTGTGGTAAGGAGTTTTTTATATTCAGTGTTATATTTTTAATTAATGGACGAAATGTAAAATCATATATTATTATTGCGAAATGTAAGAATTTATGATTTAATTTACATGAAAGGGTTATTTAGATTAAACTAAAATTAGGGGAGAACTTATGAAGATTGGTAGAAAAAAACGCATACTTGGGCTGACATTTTTTGTTGTATTAATTTCAGTATTTCTCATAGGCCAAAGCTTGTCATTTGCAGAAGATCCAGCAAACAACATGAATATATCTGTAGAAACTAAGTGGATTGGGTTTATAAGCAGTAACATGGAAGTTGATCTTGTCGCGGATGGACAAGTAAAGGAAACAGTTAGAATAAGAAGCTATGAAAAGGGGCACGTATTTACTAACCAGCCTAAACTTGATTCTGCAGGAAGAAATATAAACTATACTATAGCATTTAGATTAAATGATGATGGAATAAAATATAAAAGTAAGCTTTCTGGAAATCCTGTAGATGGGTATGTAATTAAAAGCCTTGCTTTACGTGATATATATGTTGGAAAAGTATGGAATGTAATTCCAGTTACTCCATCACCTGCATCTTTAGCGTTTACACCAGTTCAGCTAAATTCATCTTCTCAGCCAGGGGAAGAAGTAGGAAAGCCATCAAGACCTCTTCCAAACTTTATCAGTGTGGAACTCTTACAAGACGGTAATGTTGTAGATACGATTCAGATTTCAAAGGCAACAAACTGGACTGGCGTGTTTGAAAATTATCCAATTTTTGATGAGAGTGATGGCCATCAATATGTTTACAAAGTTAGAGAAGTACCTGTAGAGGGGTTTGTCCCTGAATATACAGTAGGTTTTGCAAACGGTATATTTGGCGATATAATAGTAAATAAATCTTTGATAGATGTGCCAGTAGAGAAAAAATGGATAGGCAAGAAGAAGGATAGTGTAGAAGTTACTATTTACAGGACATGTGATATTGAATATTACGATGCCAATACAGGTACACTTAGACAAAGGCGTATTGATGAATCTGTTGGAAATGTAATATTGAACAAGAATAATAATTGGAAATACATATTTAAAAATCTTCAAGAGTATTACGTAGCAGAATTCAGTGACCCTGTAAAGTATGAGTACTATGTAAAAGAGACAGCACTAGAGGGTTATGAAACTAGAATTACTGGCAATCAGAACGAAGGTTTTGTGATTACAAATATAACAGATGAACCTGAGCCTGATCCGAAACCACAGAATCCACCAAATCCAGATCCAAAACCAAAGAAACCTAACCCAAATACAGGGGATGAAAATGATTTTATGATGTTGATAGCATTAATGTTCAGTTCTGCAGCTCTCAGACTAAGTATAAAGTATAGATATAAAAATAAATAGTTAAGACTTAACTCCTTGTCATATAGTGGCAGGGAGTTTTTTATACATAATTTTTTCATCTGAGCAAATTACAAAGTGTAATTGTGAATTTTGTTATATTTTCCAATAATTTCTGTATAAAAAATATATTGAAAATATAATTAAAGAGTGCTATCCTTTTAGTTAGTGATAACTAACTAAAGATACCGAAGACTAACTAATTTTACAATCGAAAAAGGTTATCCATGTTTGTACGCTAAAAAATCTTAATAAATGAGAACAGACTAAAGGAGTGTAAAATGTTTGACTTTACTGTGGACAATCTAAAAAATGATGATCTAAGGGTGTTTTTCGACATGATACCCTATATTTCTTCAAAGGTTAAAAGCTTTGATAAAAGTGAAAACCAGGTGACTATCTACTGCGAAGATGAGCACAATGAAGAAGTAAAAAAAGAATTATTTAGACTTGTGAGTATCATAGATACTATGCAAGGCTCAGAACTTGAAAAAGTCGTAATAGAGGACTTTACTGACAGAATGCCTTTGAACAAGGACAATGTATTTGGAGATTTGATCAAAGAAAAGATAGTAAGAGAACTATCTCCAGGTGCGTTTGCCTATTCAGGGCTTTTTTTGAGAATATATGAGTATTTTGACAAGAAAATAAATGAGCATGCATATAATGCATTTGATGACGTATATGAGGAAGTATATCCAGTTTTATTCCCAGTAGCTGAGTATGTAAAAGGAGGCTATTTTGAGAATTTTCCACATTACATGATGTTTCAAACCAAGCTAAACAATGATATTGATACATATGAAAAATTTGCCTCTTGTAATGCTTCAAGTGAAGGTATGGATGAGGTACTAAAGAAGACATTTATTCCAAGAAATGTTTTGAGACATGCAACCTGTGCAGCGGTATATCCATCTATGGAGAATGATATCTTTGACGAGAATGAGGTTAGATGCTTTCTTGTATCTGGTAAATGCTTCAGAAATGAAGAATCAAATATCAAAGAGCTTAGCAGACTAAACGAATTTTATATGAAGGAGTATGTATTCGTTGGCGAAGGAGAAAAAATGCAGTCATATATTGATGAATCAAAGAAACTTGTTGAGTTTTGGATAGACAAATTTTCTCTGAATTCAAAATGTGAAACCGCAAATGATTCATTCTTTGCTAGTAACTACAAGAAACTAAAGTATTTCCAGATGATAGGAAATTCAAAACTAGAATACAAGTTTTTAATTCCAAATAATGATGAATACATATCATGCGCATCTGTGAATTATCATAGAACGCATTTTACAAAGCCATACAATATCAAAAAAGCAAATGGAGAGTATTGCTACACATCTTGCTTTGCATTTGGTGTCGAAAGACTAGTATATGCATTCATGTCACAGAAGGGACTAGATGTAAGCAAGTGGGATGAAGATACAGTTGAAGAGATAAGAAAATATGTAAGCCTATAGGTATGGAGGAATATATGAAATATCAAGCAAAGATAATTGGCGCAGGACATGCGCTACCAAGCAGAATAGTTACATCTGATGAACTAGAGGCAAAGATGAACTTTGACAAGTTTAATATTAGAAAAGGAATGTCAACACTTCTAAGTGGAGTAAGGGAGAGAAGGTTTGCAGAAGATCATGAGAACTCCTCCGACTATGCTATTAAAGCGGGTAAAATGGCGCTTGAAAAAGCAAATATTACAGCAGATGATGTAGATCTACTCCTGTTTTGTTCTATTACTCAGGATTTTATGGAACCTGCGACAGCTATGAAAATTCAAAATGAGTTAGGATGCAAAAATGCAAATTGCTATGATGTGAAAAATGCTTGCAATGGATTTTTAACTGGAATTGAAATAGCAAATATGTATATAGAGACTGAGAGAGCAAATACAGTTCTTATTGTTGCGGGGGAAGTTTTGAGCAGATTCCTTCAAACAAACTATAAGACAGCAGAAGAGATACAAAATGCTAATGCAACCTTTGCAATTGGAGATGGTGGTGGTGCAATTGTACTTAGAGCAGAAAAATGCTGCGAAGATATATATAAATCAAAATTTAAGTCAGTAGGATGCTATTGGGATGATGGTGTTCTTTGGGGTGGAGGAACAATGCATGCTCATGATGTTGATATGTTCTACTTCCAAAATGAAACAAAGGAGATGATTAAGACAAATTTTGCAAGATCAATAGAGTTTTATAGTTCTACATTTACTGAGCTAGACATTGATAAGGATAAAGTATCACTGTTTATACCTCATCAGATAACTAAGTACCTTACAGTAAAGGCTTGCGAGATGCTTGAACTACCTAAGGAAAAAATGGTTGATCAGGTTGAGTTTCTGGGCAACAATGGCTGTGCGTCAATTCCTATTGCAATATCTATGGCACTTGAAGAAAAGAGAATCTCTCTAAATAGCGGTCAACAGATTGTTCTGTTCGGTTTCGGAAACGGAATTAGTATGGCAACACTGACGATGAAATTATAAGGGTTTTACGGTGAACGAAGATGAATGTAGTAACAGAAAGACAAGTTATAAAGTTCCTAAATGAAAAAATTGTTCCTGGTGTAGAAATACCTGCAACAATACCTTTTGTTCAAAGTGGTGTACTTGACTCACTTCAGCTAGTAAATATGATCTTTGAACTCGAAAAATATTTTAATGTTAAATTTAACCTAGCTAATCTTGATTTGAAGTTAATTGAAAGTCCAATTGCCATTGCTGATACAATTAATAATTTAAGGGGTGTAGGGGATTATACACTTAGGACTTTGATAGATACCATATGTACAGAAAACAGCGTTAAAAACGCAATTTTATTCGATACAGAGCTAATTAACTATAATCAGCTATTAAACCATATCAAAAGTATTTCAGCTAGCTTTTTGAAGATGGGAATCGGGAAGGGTACGAAGGTAGCGATACTTTTGAATAACAGAATAGAGTACATCTATTCGTATTTTGCACTCTTTTATGTAGGAGCACTCCCTGTGCCGATAAATAATAGATGGAAGTCTGGCGAGATAGAAAATATTTTGAGAGATTGCCAAGCAAAAGTTTTGATAACCGAAGAACTTGTTGGAACAATGGCTCCGCATGAGGTTGTTGATGAAATAGAAGATCATGATTATAAACTTGATAAGGTAATTTATATGGGTGAAAACCATTATGGACATAAAGGTTTATGTTTTGATGAACTTCTTAAATCAGACTTTGATGGTTTAGAAAATCTTGAAGAAATAGATGCAAATGATGATGCAATGATTTCGTACACTTCTGGAACAACTGGAATGCCTAAGGGAGTAGTTCTAAAGAACAATGATATAGTTAAGATTTCACTATATAGTACGAAGCTTTGGTCAGAGGATGTGGATAGACCATTTTCCATTGCACCATTGTACTCAGCTCAGGGATTCCTTAGTCTTTTGATAAACTTCTGCACAGAGGAAAGGTTTAAGATGATTTCAAGCTTCAATCCTAACGATATTCTAAGAGAAGTATCAAAAGCTGAAGATACGATATTGCATACCCAGCCGACTATGTGGACCTTACTATTAAACTGTAGAATAATTAATTTTACAAAGTTTAGTGGATTAAAGAAACTTGTAGTTTCTGGATCCCTATGCAGTCCTGAGCTTGCGCAGAGAATTGAGGAAAAGTTAAACTGTGAACTTTTAAATGCCTATGGACTTATAGAAGGAACAAGTGTTGTAACAATGACAAGAATTGGCGACCCGTTAGATGTGAGAATGAATACGGTGGGAAGAGCTATTCCTGGTGTTGAAATAAAAATTGTAGATCAAAATACAAGAAAGAGTGTGCCACACGGCGAAATAGGTGAGCTTGCCGTAAGAGGTTATAACATGAGGGAGTATTACAATCAGCCTGAAAAAACTGCTGCCGTAATTGATGATGAAGGATGGTTATACACTGGTGATTTAGCAAGATATTATGATAGAGAAAATATTAGTATTGTTGGAAGATGCAAGGACATGATAATAAGAGGCGGTTTCAATGTATATCCTAGTGACATTGAAGAAAAAATCTTGCAAATTCCTAATGTGCAGACAGTGGCAGTTGTTGGTAGAGACCACGAGGTTCTTGGAGAAGAAATTATAGCCTTTGTTGTTCCAGTAGCTGGAAAAAGTATCGAGAAGAGTGAGATCACACAGTATTTATTTAAAAATCTATCTAATTATAAACAACCAGATAAGATTGAGTTCATTTCTGAAATGCCTATAATTCTTGCAGGAAAAATAGATAAAAAACTCTTAAAGGAATGGTGCATTGAGGGAATTCCTGAAGATAAGAGAGTTTTATATAAGGAGAATAAATGATATGGAATATAAGGATAAGTTAGTAGAGTTACTTTCTGATAAATACGGATGGACAGAGGAAAAGATAATGTCTGCAGAGGACTTCCAAGAACTTGGAATGGACTCGTTAAGTGTATACTCTTTGATAACGGATATTGAGGATATGACAGGGTTTAAGTTTGAGACAAATGATATTACCGAGGTTAGTAGTCCAATGAAAATACTTGAGTATATGGATAAAAATTTCAAAAAGGATTGATTAGCATGGAAAGCAATTTTGAGATAGGAAGGGATATAGAAAACTACAATGATATTTTAGGTCTGATTTCAGAAACAAATCTCAAGGATGTTTCTTGTAAGAGAATCTTTGGATTTAAAATATCCGAGTCTGAGACAACTTCGACATTGCTTTGTTGGCAGTGCAATCTTGCTGATATCAATGGTTTTGATACAAAGCTTCCTACTACAGTTATCCTTGAAATTGAAAATGCAAACAAAACTATAAAGTCAGTTGAGCTAAAGGAAAACTTTAAAGGGTCTCAAGGTATGCCTTGTGCAAGACTTTTTCTTAATAGAAAACTTAAGGAGGTTCTTATAGGAGAAAAGCTAAGCATTGAAAATAAAAAAATTCAAGATCCACTAATTTTATGTTGCAGGCATACGCATGAGTTAGTTGTAGGAGCCATAAGTTTTTATGAGAATTACATGAAGACTGGGGCAAAACTATATAATGAAAGTACATTTGCAAAGATTGATGATGATGGAATAGATCTCTTTGATGTTACTAATCTAAATGATAAAAAGCTAAGGTATAATGTAAGATTTAACTTTAAAAAAAATGACATTTGCATGAACGAAGACGGCGAAATTTACGAATTAAGTAATATTAAAGTAACAAGTCACATGCTTGAGAATGGCGAAAGAATATTGCTAAGGGAAGACTTTATTGAGAATGCGAAAGGAGCAGGTGAAATAGCTCTAATACTTATGAAAGTTTTTTCTAAGTTATGGAAACATGCTGGTAAAAGTTTTGATGTAAAAAGGAACTTCTATTTTTCAAATCTATGGCCACCTTCAATATACGGTGTATTCGTACAATCGATTGCTCTAGCTATACATGGTGGAAACTATGCGTATTTTCAACATGCTCTTTCAGGCCTGCAAAAGGGTTGTGGAAGTCCCAAATGCGTCGGTATTGTAAGCGATATAGATGAGGCTCTTAAGTATTTCCCTGATTTTAGAATCGAGGACATGTATGAATAAGCGCCTTTGGAAGTTGAAACTCGGAGAGAAAGAAAATAGTCATAGATACGAGCGGAAAGGAAATGCTATTGCTATGCATAAACTATATTTAAAAAATATAGAGGTGAGATTTGGAGAATTTTACGACTTAAAAATGCTTAAATCAAATAATCTTGTATTTTCTGAGGAATGCAATCTTGAAAATTTCGGATATGTGGGATGCTATGTATCAAATAAGGATAAGGAATGCTATGAAAAGAGTATTCAAGATAACTTTATAGAAGAGTATGAGATTGAGAATATAGATTATATTTTGTATAACAGCACATTTATAGAATATAAGAACTTTAATTTAAACGAAAAAAGGTTCATGGAATACTTTCTAGATTATCCACTGAATAGGTGTCTTGATAAACTAAATAAATCGGTTCCGCATATAGGTATAACTCAGCAGGCTTGCAATGGATTATTTAGCTGTATTGAACACGCAAATAGATTACTAAGAAATAACGAAAAATTAAACAATGTTCTTTGTATAAGCGATGATATACTCCCAAAGAATTGTTATTATGATAGACCAGAGCAACGCATGTTGTTTTCGGATAACATTTCAGGGGTGACAATAAGTAGGGAAAAATCTTGTTATGAACTAGTAGACATAAAGAATATCCATATAGCAAATGATAATTATTTTTTGTTCATACATTCGGTAAATTGTCTAATTGATGATTTATGTAAGGCTAACCTAATACAAAGAAGCAAGATAAGAAACTTTTTTGTTCCAAATTTTTGGGGAGATGCTTGGTCAAGTATTATTAAAGCTGGTTCAAATGATGAAATATGTTTCTATAATAATATTAAAAAATATGCTCATGGATTATCAGCAGATTTCCTGGTAAACATAAGTGAATACAAGGATTTGAATAGGTTTGAACAGGATGGATACTACATAGGAATTAGTTATGGATATGGAGGAAATATTTCCTGTTTACTGTTTAAATACTGTAGTTAAATGAATGAAAGGAGTTAAATTCAAATGTTAATTGAGTTTGATAAGGTTTCAAAAATATACAAAATGGGAAGCGATGAAATTCGTGCTCTTGATAAGGTAGATCTTGCCATAGGAGAAGCAGAGTTCACTGTAATATTAGGACCATCAGGTTCGGGAAAATCTACCTTGCTAAATTTACTTGGAGGAATGGATAGACCTACTGAAGGAAATATCATATTCAATGGTCAAAATGTAGCAGGTTTCAGTGAGAAGAAGCTTGAGTTATACAGAAGGGAATCGATAGGCTTTGTGTTTCAGTTTTATAACCTGATACCTTCATTGACAGCTAGGGAGAATGTTGCCATAGCTGCAAAGCTAAGCAAAAATCCCCTAGATGTTGATGAGGTAATTGAGGCTGTAGGTTTAACTAAGAGAAAGTCGCTTTTTCCATCAAATCTTTCAGGGGGAGAACTACAGAGGCTCTCAATTGCAAGGGCACTTGTAAAAAATCCTAAGATTTTACTGTGCGATGAACCGACAGGAGCATTAGATAGTGCGACTGGAACTAAAGTTCTATCCCTTCTAAAGAATACAGCCAAGGAAAATAAGATAGCTCTTATCATAGTTACTCATAATTCCAAACTTGAGGAAATATCAGATAACCTAGTAAGGCTTAAGGATGGCAAGATTCTAAGTGTAGAAAAAAATGAGCATCCAAAGAGCATAATGGAGGTTGAGTGGTAATGGGATATCTGATAATAAAAATGTTGAGAGATATAAAGAAGTACTGGATGCAGTTCATTTCGGTTTTCTTTATGGCACTTATATCAATAATGATATTCTCTGGCATGGCTTCAGTTTGGAATGGGGCGAGTATATCGGCAAAGAATTATTCAAATAGAACAAATTTAGCAGATCAATGGATTTACACAAAAGGCTTTAATGAAAATATTAAAGATGAACTTAAAGATATTAAGGGTGTGAGAAAAGTAACTTTAGCTTCATCATTGCAAACAACGCTTACTGGAACGGAAAATAATGTGAAATTAAATGCAATGGATAATACTGATTGCCTAAAACCTGAGCTTATTGAAGGAGAAAAGTATGATGTGAACTCAGATGGAATATGGCTTGATAGTAAGTTTGCAAAGAAAAATAAGATAAAAATAGGAGATGAGATAAGTCTAGAATTTAAGATGAAGCACCAAAGCTTCAAAGTTAAGGGTTTTGTGCTGGATTCAGAGTATATTTACTATACAGGCTCGTTTTCTGAAACTATACCTAATCATAAAAAATATGGTTATGCGTTTGTTAGCAAGGAAAATTTTAACAAATTAAGTCCGTATCCATTTTATACAGAAATAAGATTAAAAACAGATTCTAAGATAAGTGAAAGCAAATTAAAGAATGTAGTAGGTGAAAGTTATATAAAGACATCTACAAGAGAGAATTTAGATTCATATAACACACTTAAGAAAGAGACAGATCAGATGAAGAAAATGTCAGTTCTGTTTTCAATGATATTTATATTACTATCTCTACTTACAATGTACACATCCATGGTAAGGCTTATTGGAAAGCAGAAAATTATTATAGGAACCATGAAGGCTATAGGTATAAATAAATCTACGATAAGACTTCACTATGCGTTCTATGGTTTCTTCATTTCGGCTTTAGGATCTGTAGTTGGACTAATCCTTGGACGAAAGGTGACATCACCATCTCTTCTGAAAGTTAAGCAGACTGTTTTGACGATGCCACACTGGGATTTAATTCAAGCACATGCTAGCTATCTACTTATTGCACTCATGATTTTAATTTGCATGTCTGCAGCTTTATTTGCTACAAACAAAGCTCTTAAAGGAATGCCAGCTGAAACTATGAGAAATGCAAACAACATGGACATAGTAGCAAAGCAACCTTTGATAGAAAAATCGAATTTTATTTGGTCAAAAATCTCATATTACTGGAGATGGGTTCTAAGAGATATTTCCAGAAATAAGATTCGTTTTGTCATGGGAATAGTCGGAGTTATGGGTGGTATGGTTCTACTAGTAGCAGGACTTGGAATAAAGCAATCAATAGATTACTCTAATGACTATGTGTTTGACAAGCAGTATAACTACGAAGTTAGAGCAGTTATAGTTGACTCTCGGAGCATATCTAAGGTGAATACAGAAAAACAGCTTAACTATGAGACAGAAATGGATTTGAAGTTCGGTGGCCAGACAAAAAAGGAAATTTTTGTTGCATCAGAAAATAAGAATCTCATTAGATATGAGGATATGTCTGGAAAGTTAATAAACCTTGACAATGAATCTGCAGTAATAACTCATAAGCTTGCAACAAAGCTTAATATTAAAAAGGGTGATTACGTAAAGATAAGGCTATTAGGGGAGAATGACTGGGTTAATGTAAAGATCAGCAATATTACAAAGACTCTTAGCCCTCAGGGAATAGCAGTTTCAAAGAAATACTACGAAGAGAATTTTGGAGAATTTAATCCTAATGTCATTCTAGCTAACAATATTTCAGAAGGTGAATTAAAGGATATCGGAGGCTTTAACTCAATAATTACTAAAGCTAGACAGAGAAGTAATCTTGATGAGCTAGTTGAGAGTGTGAACTCAATCGTTAGACTTTTGATAATGGCATCATTCCTTTTGACTATAATAATACTATACAACTTAGGTACACTTAACTTTATAGAAAAGACTAGAGAGTATGCTACACTTAAAGTCTTGGGCTTTATGCAAAAAGAAATAAGGGGAATAGTTATAAAAGATTGCATTCTTGTAATTGCAATTGGATGGATTATAGGAATCTTTGTATCAACAGCTTTCTTAAAGGTCTATGTCAAAATAGTTTGCTTTGACAATTTTGAATGGATTGCATTTATCAATTTCAAATTGCTTGCAATATGTTCTCTGACTGTAATTGCAACATCCTTGATAATTAATTTAATAATGAGTGCAAAGGTTAGAAAAATTGATATGGTAGAATCGTTAAAATCCGTTGAATAATCATGTTTTGCTTGTAGGAGGACCTATGAATATACTTAATTTTATGGATCGGATAAAGCAATATGATGGAGTTGCAGTAGAATGTGATGACATCAAAATTGACTACAAAAAATTGATAAGAGATATATATGATAAGGCAAATATCATCTATCAAAACGATATGAATGGAAAAAATATATTCATATCTAACAAATTAAGCTATCAGTGGATAGTGGAATATCTTGCAACTATACTTGCAGGCGCAACTGTAGTTATTGCAGAAGAATATATTAGACCTAAGATAAGAGAGGAAATTGAAGTATATGATATAGAGGCTATTGAAAAAGTTAGCGAAGAAACAAAGACTGACTTTAGTGATATAGAGTACAAGATTTCGACAATCATATATACATCAGGCACTACATCACTTCCAAAGCCTGTATTGCTTTCTTGCGAAAGTATTTTTTCTGATATTGCTCATTGCTCCAATGTCATAGATAGCGAAGTTATTGAAAATGCACATAATACAATTCCTATATTACCAATCTTCCATATGTTTGGAATCACTGCAAATGTTCTTACACCGCTTTATTTGGGGATAAGGCTTTGTCTTGTTGATGATATAAAGAATCTTGATAAAGCTTTAATAAAATATAAACCTGGTATTATGTTTTTCGTGCCAATGATAGCAAAGGGAATACTGAAGAAAATTAATTTTATATCAAAGACACAGGGGTTAGATAATAAACAAGTTGCCGCAAAAATTTTCGGAGGAAATCTTAGAAATATTATCTGTGGTGGTGCAAGCTTAGGTGGTGATGTAATAGAAAGCTATAGAAACTTAGGTATAAATCTTTTAAACGGATATGGAATAACGGAATGCTCTCCTGTTGTTTCTTGTGCAAGCAAGAGAAGTCCATTAGGATCTGTGGGAAAGGTTAATGTCGATGAGTACTGCAAAGTTAAGATTGAAGACGGATTAATTAAGATCAAAGGCAATATAGTTATGAATGGTTATGGCAGAGATAATGTAGAATCTCAGATAGATTCAGAGGGTTGGTTTAATACCCTGGATAACGGATATATTGATGATGATAACAATCTTTTTATTACCGGAAGGGATAGTAATCTAATTGTGCTAGATGATGGAAATAATATTTCACCCGAAGAACTTGAATTAATGCTAGAGTCTATTGAAGAGGTTAAAGAAGCTTTAATACACGATGAAAAATTAGGTAAGAACCAAGTTCTTGTAGCTGAACTAGTTCTAGAAGAATCATATCAAAACATTGATAAAATGAATTTGAAAGACATAATAGGACACGAAATTGAGGAACTTAACAGCAAATTGCCTAACTATAAGAAAATAAGAAAATTTAACCTTAGATTAGAGGATTTTAAGAAGAATAGACTAGGTAAGATTATAAGGAAAGAGGTAGTACATGGATAAACTAATTAAATACCTCGCCGAATACACAGATATAGATGAGGGCGAGATAAAAGGAACATCAGAATTGGTTATCGATCTTGGGCTGACTTCCTATGATATTGTTGAGATACTTTGTGATATAGAGGAGTTATACGATGTAGAAATCGACAATGAACAGATAGTGCAAATGAAGACTGTAGATGATATGTATTCTGAGATAATGAGACAGAAAACTGCATAATTTAGAATGATTTATATTGTAAAACCTAAGTTTTTCAACTTAGGTTTTATTTTGTGTCGGAGTAAATAAGCAGGTTTGATTTTTAATGCTTAGGAAAATGTGATAAAATATAGTATATATAAAGCAAAATTGCAAACAAATTCGCTGAAGTGAGTAGCTAAGGAGGAAGAGATGTTTAGAGAGCTTAGAAGAAAGAAAAACGCAATTACAGATGAGGCTGCAAAGGAACTTCTAAAAGAGTCTAGAAGAGGTGTTTTAGCCGTTATAGGTGATGATGCTTATCCTTATGCGATACCAGTTAATTACCTGTTCGATGAAGCAAACCTAAAAATATATTTCCACGGTGCGAGAAGTGGACATAAGTATGATTCAATCAAAGCAAATGACAAGGTTTGCTTTACGGTTTTCGGTAGAGAGACCTTTAGGGATGAAGAATGGGCTCCTTATTTACAGAGTGTAGTTGTATTTGGCCGTTGCCATCTGCTTGATCAAGATGAAGCTTCAATGGAAATACTAAAAAAGCTTGCAAGAAAATATTACCCAAGAGAGGATATCATTACCGATGCTATAGCATCTTCCGGAAGAGCTGTACAGATGTTCGAAATTGAAATAGAGCATATTTGTGGAAAAGAAGTACAGGAAAAGTAGATTATACAAATTCTTAAATTAACGTAACAAGAGGAAAATAATGGGTTTAAAATATTTGTTAACTGGCTTTAATGATATATTTCAAGTTGGATTTATTAGGAATATTACCATAGTATTAGCGCTCATATCTTTGATTATCATATATAGAAGACTTTCAATAAGCAAGAAAAGCGGAGGAAAGTTTTCCTCATCATATAATATCAAAGATGGATATCTTTACATACATAGCGGTTTAATGCCAGGCAAGAGGAAATTTCTCATAAAAAACATTGAAAGTGTTACTATTAATTTGGTACGAGCACCAAGATGTAACGGAGATAGATACTTTATTTCGATATCTATGCGTGTTGGACGAGACACAGCCTTTTTTGTAGGCAAATCAAAGGGTAAAGAATTAGAGATTACAGAGTTAAGGAAAAAACTAAAAAAGAATTGTGTAAGGGTGTATTATTACGATTAAGGACAAATGAGCATGAAGTTAAAAATAATTAAAAGTTTTAAATTTGAAGGGACTAAGTTAATTGATAAATCATTTAAGTACAGTCCAGCTGCAGCAAAAAACATGATAGCACACGGGGAAAATGAAATCTTGTTTTTTTCATCAGAGATAGAAGACATTGGTTGTGGTTTAGTATGGATAAAAGAAGATACATTTAGATATATATCAAGTCCGGAAGCGAAGGATGAGAGAGATATCTGGAAGGAACCTGTGATTTTATCGTGTAACGAAGGAGTTATGCTTTTATGCCCTGCAACAAAGAAGTTATGGATGTTGACTGATATAAATGCGGAGTGGAAAGAAATAGAAGTCGAAGATTGGCCAGTAAATGTAATACCTATGAAAATAGCTGTATGTGGTGAAAATGGTAGATTTCCAATCGTGTGTAGGTGTGGAAATTCGCTAGAAGCTACAAATAGCTTTGCTATTTTAAGTGTTGATTTTGCAAGTAAAAAGGCTCAGTGGTTAGCTGGTGCAACCTGTGTATATGCTAATGAAAGTATAAGACAAAAACATCTAGATGCAATAGAGCGTGCAGATGGTAAGTTTGATAAGGTAGATTTTAACTATCAGCCCCCAATGATAGGATCGATAATGGAAAAAGAGGGAAAAATATACGGTTTTCTTGAAGGAAACATTATTAATCCTGCAGGAATGGGAGTTATAGGATATTACTGGTTCCTTGAGATTTCTAAAACAGGAATATTTATAGAAAAGATATGGGGAAGAGATAATTTGAGTAGGCTCAAGGGAAAACACGGTGTAAGAGGAAAGATATCAGGCGATAGAAAATGGCTGATAATATCACCTATATTTAAAACAGATGAATGGAAAGGAAAACAGAAACTTATCAAGATTGAAGATAATGAGGTTATAGATTTTACTATGCCACGAGGATGTTCTTCATACAGGCTAATTGATATATGGGGAAATCATGCGTTCATATGCGATGGGAATGAAGGTTTAGCAATATGCAACTTAGAATCATAACAAAGAAAGAATTAGAGATTGCAGAGCTAAGGAAAAAATTAAAAAAGAATTGTGTAAGGGTGTATTATTACGATTAGCAAGGTGAATTATGTATAAAGATGAACTACTAACTTTGTTTAATGGCATAAACTGGGAAGAAACCTCAGGAGGCATATATTTTACTAGCCACGTGCTTTCAAAAAAAGTACAATTTAACTTTACAGGTTACAATGAAGATAGCTTAAGTAATATCAAAGAAAGCCTAATGACAAAACTATCTGCAGAGCTTGAGACTCTTGATAATTTTGCTCTTCAAACCATAAAAGAAAAGCTTGATGATGATAAAACGAAAAAACTTGAACTTACAGATGTAATGTTTGATATTAGTGGGTGTTATGGCGCCTTTGCTTTAGGATACTATGCAGGTGAATCTCACGCAGGAGAGTTATATTTGTTAGTTAAATTTGATGATGAACTTAATGCTGATAAAGACTTGATATACGAGATTTATTAGGATTAATTTGGTGATTTGGATGCTTAAAGAAAAAACACTTGTTACGATAAAGGAAGATATACAAATTGAATATCCTTTTTCCGATGATTTACCTATGATTTTCTTAGGTGAAATCACTAATATGCCTGAGCATGGAATATTTATCGGAAAATCCGGAAAAAGCTATTTCGGATATCATGTAGATAACTTTAGAGAGCTTGGAGAAGAAGAAATATGAATCCTTTGATAGCATATCCCTTGACTTGGGACGACATTGAAATACGAGCAAATAATACTATAGGAATATATAAGATAAAGAATAAAATCGCAGTGCTTAGCTGTGTATCTTATACTGCTCAGGTAGATGATACAAAAGACTATATGCATGGATTTATACTTACAAATTTTTCTACTGATTTTACGAATCATGGACAGATCCGTCTTATGGATCTAGACGATATCTCGGCTCTGGATTGCGAGCTTTATGAGAAAGATGGGAGATTCATAATTAATACAAAGAAATATAAGGGGTATAGAAAGTCATTAGAGAAATTGATAGAGGTGACTGATACACAGCTCAAAGTTATAGGAGATGCACCCGAACCTTTAGATAATTTATACAGTGACAGTAAGGTGTATAAATTTGGAAATCTAGAGGTTTATATGCATTCAGCTTTTATAATGGCATGTAGAGAGGCTGATTCTGGAAAAGTTATGTGGAAGACTAAACTAGGTGCATATCTTTATACAGATGTTGATGATAAAGACGGCGTATTGTATTTTGGAACGGATGGAAAAGGCGGAAAGTTCTTTGCCCTGAATCTGGCTGATGGAAGTATAAAATATAGCTATAATACCAAGGGAACATCTAACTTTCTATATTATAAGGATTATGTGCTTTTGTCCGATGAGAAAAATAAACCGATTTTGATAGATCGTAAAGATGGAAGCCTATACAAAAGACTCGAATTTGACAAATTCGAAATGTCAGTATATCAACAAATGTTAATTGATGGTAACAAGCTTTATGTTATTGCAGGAAAAGAAAATATCCCATATGCAGTTTGCACAGATATTGAATAAATTAAGGAGAAAATATGCATATGTTTAAGATTAATATGAAACGTCACATTAGCATGATTGGAATTCTAGTTATGATTTTGATTTCTTTTGCTGTAGTTCCTACATTCGCAGATGGTGAATCAACAGAAGAGCTAAAAAACATCATTTACCAATATCCAAACAGCGAATATGCTGTTGATGAATTTATCACTCAGGGAGCAACGACTAGATATTTCAATGTTGAAATCAAGGTCAACAAGGATTATAGCTATGAGGTTACGGAGACTATTGATGCTTTGTTTAATTGGGGTAAGCATGGAATTATAAGGTATATACCTATCTCGGGAAACTATAAGATTGATAATATAAGTGTCGAAGGTGACGAATACGAAGTAAGAAAAAAAGAAGGTAACTACGTAATCAAAATCGGAAATGCAGATAGAGAAGTCAAAGGTGAGAAAAGCTACAGAATCAAGTATACCATTCATAACTACCTTCAATCGAATGCAAAAAATCATGTATATATTGACGTAATCCCAACAAACTGGGAAATGATAATCATGAATGCTAATGTCAAAGTTCAGCTGCCAGATGACTTTAAATACACAGATATGGAGAGCTATACCGGAGGCTACGGAAGCACAAGTGACTTCGGAAGATGGGTATACGATGAGAAAAATAATACACTTTATTTTTCTGCGAATATGATCCCATCAAAATACGGCATTACCTTACTAGCGTATGCTCCAGAAGGCTATTGGCAAGGCGCACCAAGCAAAGGCTGGACAAATCCACTAAATGTTGGAATCATCATTACCTGTTTAGCGGCTATAATTGTCATCAAACTTAGAAGTAAAAAGGATAAGGAAATTGTTGTTCCGGTAATGTTTAATCCACCTGAGGGCATTACGCCTGCAGAACTTGGATATCTAGTAGATGAGCATGTTGATAGAGAAGATATAGTTTCACTTTATCTTTATCTTGCATCAAAGGGATACATAAAGATAATAGAGGGAGATAGCAGGAAGGATACTATCATACGAGCTCTAAACACACCTTTGAATGAGCCAGAATACATTAATGAATTTTATGAAGCACTATTTGGATCAACTAAACATAATACAATTGGCAAAGAAGTAGATATAGAGACGGCTGGTGAGAACATAGGTGAATCATATAAACAGATAAAAAGCCAGATTGAATGGAAATTTGAGGGGGAAAAGAGTATATATTCTAAGAAGAGTAAAAACCTCGAATTTACGTCAATAATAATTGGATATATTGGATTTGTTACAACACTATTATTTACCATATACAAGTCACATTTAGTTTTTTACGATAATCTAGTAACAGGAATATCGCTAATAGTGATGAGTATACTAATTGCTACCATGTGGGGTTCACTACTTGAAAGCTTGAGAATGAAAATATTCTATAGAAAGTCAAATAAAGCATCGAAGAGTATGTTTGGTGTGCTATTTTCTGCTATAGCATATATATTATTCATAATAGGACTAAATGTATTAATCTTATTTTTAAGCAAAAGTGATACACCTATTTATGTAAATATAGCAATCACAGTTTATTCGCTAGTTTTGCCATTCTTTATAATAGGAATAAAGAGTAGAAGTGCATATAATCGTAAAATCTATGGAGAAATCATCGGATTTAGAAACTTCATTGAACTAGCCGAGGTAGACAAGATAAATGAGCTTGTGGAGCAAAATCCATCGTATTTCTATGATGTACTGCCATATGCATACGTATTTAAACTAACCAAAAAATGGGTCAAAAAGTTCGAGAATATAAAGGTGCCAAATAACAGAGGCTATGCAGGACATGGTACAAATGCTTTTGACTACATGAATGTATACTGGATGATGCATGGCATTGAAAGAACTACCTTTGATGGAATCTCTGTATCAAATCCAGATGCCGGTGGTGGTATCTTCTCCGGTGGAGGATTCTCAGGCGGCGGTGCCGGTGGCGGCGGTGGCGGTGCCTGGTAAACCGTAAACTACCTGCACGTGTTGTGAAGTGATTCAATTATTTTAAACAGTGATATTAAAGGAGGTATGTATGTGCATAATATAAATAAGAAACGGCATGTAAAGATAGTTATAGCATTACTTATGTTACTTATAGCTTTGAGCATCGTACCGGCATTTGCAGAAGAAGCAGAAGAAAGCGATATTTGGAACAGTGAATACTATGATTATAATAAATTATATTACGATGAAACCAATGAAACCAATGAAATCAATGAAATATTTGATAAAACACCAAAAAGCGAAGCTGCAAGAAATGAGTTCGAGACTTATGGAGCAACGACAAACTATTTTAATGTTGAAATCACGGTAAATAAGGACTATAGCTATAATGTTAAAGAGGAAATCGGTGTAATTTTAGAACGAAATAAACATGGTATTATAAGGTCTATTCCACTCACGGGCAATTACAAAATAAATGATATACAAGTCCCATATGAGACTTACAATGTGAATATTGTGAAAGGTAATAAGGTAATTACAATCGGAAGTCCCGATAGAACTGTATTTGGAAGAAAAAGATATGAAATTGAATACAAAATAGAAAATTACGTTACAACAAATGCAGATAAGCAGATAAATATCAATGTAATACCAACAAACTGGGAAATGATCATCATGAATGCAAATGTCACGGTTAAGTTACCTGATGACTTTCCGTATTCAAAGATGAAAAGCTATGTAGGCAAATTTGGAAGTACTAAGCAAACTACTAAGTGGAAATACGATAAGAAATGCAATACGCTGAATTACAAGGCAACTATGCTTCCGGCAAATTACGGAGTGACACTTCAAGTAGATACACCTAAAAACTACTGGGTTGATGTTCCAAGTAATAGATGGAATATCAATTTTAACATGGCTTTACTTTTAATAATTATAATTATTATTGCAGTATTTAAGTATGCAAACCACAAAAATAAAGATCTTATAATACCTGTGATGTTTAATCCGCCGGATGGAATTACATCGGCAGAGCTCGGATATCTGGCAGACGAAGTAATCGATAATGAAGATATTGTTTCACTTTACTTATATTTAGCATCAAAAGGATACATAAAAATAGAGGATAACAAAGATAAACACAAGATTATGATTACATCTTTAAAGACTCCTGAGAATGAAGAAAATTATGTAAATGATTTCTACGTAGCTTTATTTGATTCGACATATGAAAGAAGCGTAGGCATACAGATTAGCATAGACGATGCCGGTAAAAAATTAGGAAAATCTATTGATAAAATTTGCACAAGTATTATAGAAAAATTTGAAGGAGATAAATCATTCTACTCTGAGAAATCTAAGGAACGTGAACTGACTGCTAAGATATTAGGAGGTGTCGGAATTGTATCAACCTTGCTATTTTACTTATATAGATTGCACACCGAAATTTGGGATATTCCTCCACGTGGAATTATTCTAATTACAGCTATCTGCATTTTATCGATTGGTTATATAGTAAAGAAAATATCATACAGAAAAATGAGTAATGCATCAAAAAATATACGTAATATAATATTGTTTGGTATACTTTATGGAATATGTGCAATTGCACTAAATGTTTATTTTTTTTCAATCTCCAGATACCTAACACCAATATATCTGTATTTAGCTTTTATAATATATTTGATACTTCTTCCTTTTTTAATAAACGGGATAAAAGTCAGAAGCGATTATAACCGAAATATATTTGGTCAAATTGTCGGATTTAAGAACTTTATAGAAACTGTAGAGCTCGATAGGCTCAATGAGCTTGTAGATGAAAATCCATCGTATTTCTATGATGTTTTACCTTATGCATATGTGTTTAAGTTAACAGATAAATGGATTTCAAAATTTAATAATATATCGGTGCCTAACCATTGCTCTTACACTTCATTTGGACAAAATGCTTTAAACCCTATGATAGTTAATACGATGATAAGTAATATTGAAATAAGAACAGAAATTGAAGTGTCAAAGACATACCCTGGAAGATTTATGGGTCGCAGTAGAGGCAGCGGATTCACCGGTGGCGGTGGAGGGTTCAGAGGTGGCGGCGGATTCTCAGGCGGCGGTGTCGGCGGTGGCGGGCGCGGACGCCTACAGCTGGGGGCGAGACCCGTGGCACTGGATGGCGCCGGAGGGGTCGTACGCGCGCGAGGGCCGCCAGAACGGGGGCGCGCGCACGTGGGAGGTGCGGGCCATGGTGGGGGCGCTGCACGGCATGGGCCTGCAGGTCGTTCTCGACCAGGTGTACAACCACACCGCCGCGGCGGGCCAGGACCCGTGCTCCGTGCTCGACCGGATCGTGCCCGGCTACTACCACCGCCTCGACGCCGACGGCGCCATCGAGACGAGCACCGGCTGCAACAATGTGGCGACCGAGCGCGCCATGGCCGAGAGGATCATGATCGACGCGTGCGTGGCGTGGGTGCGCGATTACCGGGTGGACGGGCTGCGCCTGGACCTGATGGGGTGCCACGGCGTGGAGACGATGGCGCGTCTTCGCCGGGCGCTGGACGAGGTCTGCGAGGACGCCGTGGGGCACCGGGTCTACCTGTACGGCCAGGGGTGGGACGCGCCGGGCGCATGCGGACCGGACCCGAACCGGGCCCGTCAGGGGCGCCTGGGCGCCCTGGGGATCGGGGCCCTGAACGACCGGGTGCGCGACGGGGTCAACGGCGGCGGCTTCGCCCAGGTCGACCCGCGCACCGGCCAGGGCCTGGGCAACGGGGAGCTGACCGACCCCAACGAGCTGGAGTCGCGCGATCAGGGCGAGGTGCGCGCGGACCTGGCGTGGCGCAGCGACCTGGTGCGCCTGTCGCTGGCGGGCAATGTGCGGGGCATGGAGATCCTGGCCTCCGACGGGCGGTGGCTGCGCGGGGATGAGGTGGGCTACGGGAGCTTCCCGGCGGCCTACGGCGACCAGCCGGCCGACTCGGTGGCCTACGTGTCCTCCTACGAGGGCGAGACGCTGTTCGACCGCCTGGCCTACAAGCTGCCGGCATCGACGTCCATGGCGGATCGGGTGCGCATGAACACGGTGTGCCTGGCGATAGTGGCACTGGGGCAGTCCCCGTGCCTGTGGGCGGGGGGCAGCGAGCTGCTGCGCAGCAAGTCGCTGGACGCCTGCTCGTGCGACTCGG